>Ga0068856_100000172_pt1 | contig 67506 bp, 61 predicted proteins | sample KBSCornC62_FD_66595 | JGI IMG/M metagenome (GOLD analysis project Ga0068856, IMG submission 66595) | Corn rhizosphere microbial communities from Kellogg Biological Station, Michigan, USA - KBS Corn C6-2 | ecosystem: Host-associated > Plants > Roots > Rhizosphere > Soil ...
AAACGCAGCGATCCTCAAGGCGAAGGATGATTTGCAGGCGTCGCAAGGTGTGGTGATCCAGACGCGGGCGGTGGCGCTGCCGCACTTACAGGCGGCCGGGAAATACACGGACGAGCAATCGTCGCTGGTGCAGACCTTTCCGGGCGCAACGGACCAACCCCACCAAAGCTGGAACGCGGGCATTCAACTGGTTCAAAATATTTATGCGGGCGGTAAAATGGTGGCGGGATTTCAGGGCGCGACCGCGACGCGGAAACAGGCGCTGGCCCAATACCAGACGGCGGTGGCGGACACGCTGCTATTGGTGCGACTGGCGTATTATGACGTCTTGCTAGCCGAGCAACAAATCGTGGTCAACGAGGCGTCGGTGAAACTGTTGCAAAAGGAACTCGACGATCAACAACGCCGGTTCGACGCCGGCACGGTGCCGCATTTCAATGTTCTCCGCGCCGAGGTGGCGGTGGCGAACGCCAAGCCCAATCTCATTCATGCACGCAGCCAGTTTCGCATCGCCAAAAATGTGCTCGTCAACCTGCTCGGCTACGATCTGCCACGCGAGGTGCTGGAGGACATCCCGATGCAACTTACGGATAATTTCGAGGTTGCGCCCTGGAATCTCATTTTGCCGGACGCCATTCAACAGGCGTTGGAGCGGCGCACGGAACTCAAGGCGTTGCGCCAGGACATCAAATTGCAGGAGGTCAACGTCGTCAATGCCAAGGCGGGTTACAAGCCCACCATCGCGGCGTTTGCCGGCTACAATTGGATGAACAACAGCTTCAGCACCGACCTTTCCGACGAACTGGATGGCTGGGTCGTGGGCGGACAACTGACCTGGGATATTTTCGACGGCGCGCTCACGGTTGGCAAAGTCAAGCAAGCCAAGGCGCTTTACTCAAAATCCCAGACGGAGTTGGCAGACCGCTCGCGCCAGATCGAACTCAATGTGCGGACGTCGTATTCCGATTTCATCGAGGCCCGGGAAGTCCTCAACTCGCAGAACAAAGTGCAGGAGCAAGCCGAGGAGTCCCTGCGCGAGGCGAAAGCGCGCTTCGACGCCGGCACGGGCACGCAGCTTGACGTATTGGACGCGGAAACCTCGCTCACGCAGGCGCGCACCACGCTGGTCACGGCGCAACATGATTACGCCGCCGCCCGCGCCCGGCTCGAACGCGCCATCGGGGCGGAACTGGCGACGGTTAAGTAATTCCGCGCAAAGTTTGGAACTCCTATCGCTCCACAGCAAGCGGATGGCAAAATTTGTTCGCCGAAATGCAAATTGCCGGTTGCGGCGGCGGCGGCTTTCGTAGATTTTGTCGCGCGTGAAAATTCAACGTGCTCTGCTTTCTGTTTCCGATAAAACCGGCCTCCTTCCGTTCGCCCAAATCCTCGCCGCCCAGGGCGTCGAACTCATCTCCACCGGCGGCACCGCCAAGGCGCTGCGCGAAGCCGGTCTCGCCGTGAAGGACATCAGCGAACACACCGGTTTCCCCGAAATGCTCGACGGCCGCGTGAAGACGCTGCATCCACTCGTCCATGGCGGCTTGCTCTACATTCGCGGCAACGCCACGCACGAGGCAGCAGTGAAAGCCCACGCCATCAAGCCGATTGACCTGGTCGTCGTGAACCTTTATCCGTTCGAAGCCACCGTTGCCAAGCCGGACGTGAAACTGCACGATGCCATTGAAAACATCGACATCGGCGGACCTTCCATGCTGCGCAGCGCGGCGAAGAACCACGACAGCGTGACGGTCGTGGTGGACCCGTTCGATTACGCCGAAGTGGCGAAGCAAATTGCCGAGAGCGGCAACACGACTTTGGAACTGCGCCGCAAGCTCTGCGCGAAAGTCTATGCGCGCACCGCCGCTTACGACGCGGCCATCGCAGCGCATCTGCAAAAGGAATTTGCCGCCGACAAGACCGCATTGCCGCAGGTGCTGACGATTTCCGCGCCGATGGCGCAGCCGTTGCGCTACGGCGAGAACCCGCACCAGACGGCGGCGCTTTACGGCAAGTTCCACGATTATTTCAAACAGCTCCACGGCAAGGAACTTTCCTACAACAACATTTTGGACCTCACCGCCGCGACGGCGCTCATCGAGGAATTCCGCACCGATGTGCCGACGCTCGCCATCCTCAAGCACACGAATCCATGCGGCGTCGGCCAGGGCGCGAACCTCCGCGAGGCGTGGGACAAGGCGTTCGCCACGGACAAGCAGGCGCCGTTTGGCGGCATCATCGCGGTGAACCAGCCGCTCGACGGCGCGGTGGCCGAGGCGATTGCGGAAATTTTCAGCGAGGTCATCGTCGCACCGGAATTCACAGCGGAGGCGCTGGCCATTTTGCAGAAGAAAAAAAATCTCCGCTTGTTGCAGATCAACAAGTCGCCGCTGGCCGCGCAGCCGTGGGATGTGCGCAGCGTGGGCGCGGATTCATTCCTGCTCCAGCAGCGTGATTTGAAAGTCACGACAGCGGCGGATTTGAAAATCGTCACGAAGCGGCAGCCGACGGAGGCGGAACTGAAGGCGATGCTGTTCGGCTGGCGCGTGGTGAAACACTTGAAATCAAACGCGATTCTCTACGTTGGCGAAGGCCGGACGCTCGGCACGGGCGCGGGCCAGATGAGCCGCGTGGACAGCAGCCGCATCGCGGTGTGGAAGGCGGGCGAGGCGAAGCTGCCGCTCGCGGGCAGCGTGGTGTGCAGCGACGCGTTCTTTCCCTTCCCCGACGGGCTCATCGCCGCCGCGGAAGCGGGCGCAACGGCGGCGATCCAGCCGGGCGGTTCGGTGAAGGACGCGGAGGTCATCGCGGCGGCGGACGCGCGCGGCATGGCGATGGCGTTCACGGGTGCCCGGCATTTCCGGCATTGAAATCCGGTTCAAGAGGACGCTCACCTCACCAATTACAACCACACGAAATCTTCGCGTGGTTTTTTATTTCAGCAACCGATAGATGAGGAAGAACTGGAACGCCGTAACGGCAGCGAGGAGCAGCCAGACCGACAGTTCCTTCAGTCGCAAGCCGCGCTGCCGCGGAGCAGCGAGCCAGAACTGGATTTTGATGGAGCCAAAGGAGATGATGTCGCCGTTCCGCAGGCGGGCGGATGTTTTTGATTCTTCGTTGATGGCGGCAAAGGTTTCCGGCGCGGTTTGCAGCGTGAAACCTTCACCCTTTTGAAATCCGAGCGTGAGATGTTTGTCCCACACACCGGATTCATCGAGGATTAAATCATTCCCCGCCGCGCGTCCGATGTTAAAAGGAAAACGGCGGACGACCTGAATGTCGCCCGCCATTTTGCCGGAAAGGATGCGCAGTTGGATCATCAGAATATGCGGCGGCCCACTTCGATCTGGTCGCCGGGATACACCGGCGGGTCGGGATCTTTACCCGCCAGAATGCGCTTAAGACTCAAATCGAAGCGCTGGCCATTGGCGCGAGTAAGCGTGATGTCACTCAGATCAGCAAAGTCTGTGACGTCGCCGGCGGAGGTGATGGCCTTGCTGACCGTGATGGAGCCGGCGTAAATCATGCGACCGGGAGCTTTCACTTCGCCCCGGACGTAATAGACGCGGTCGCCGCTGGTTTTGACGGTGACACTCAAGTGTGTGTAAACCTTGGGAACGTAAAGATCGTGGATGGCATCTTCCAGTTCACCCGGCGTCTTGCCGGCAGCTTTGACCCGGCCAATGTCAGGCAAGGTGATGGTGCCGTCTTCCTTGATGGGCTTTTCCTGCGGGGCCAGTTCTTCCGGCGGGCCGGTCAGCGTTATGGTGATCGTATCGCCGACGTGCAGTCGAGCCACCTGGTCCTGTTTGGGATCCGGCTGCTCCATGACATTGCCCTTGTTGGTGCTGGAAAACAGCGCGCATCCGCCGAGGGCGAGCGCAAGCAGGGGCAGCAACAGCAGCAAGCTGGTGCGCGTGAACTGAAACATTTTTGATTTCATCGGCAATTAATTTCTAAATGGCGCGGCGGCGGGTCAATACTTCTGTTTGATTTCGGTGTCGCCTTCGCCGGCGGCGGCGGCGGGTTTGGCGTTGGCCGCCTTGGCTTCCTGTTCCTGCTCGTCTGCATTGCGGGAATAGTAGTAATCGTGGTAGTAGCCGCTGTAGTAATAGTAGCCTTCGTCCTGCGACATGTTGATGTTGTTGAGGACGATGCCGACAAAGTTGCCGCCGACCTTCTCGATCATCTGCTTGGCGCGGATGGTCATGGGCTGCGGGTAACGGCGGTATTGGATGACCTGCATGACGAGGTCCACTTCGCTCGCGAGAATGGACGCATCGCTGACGCCCAAGATCGGGGGCGAATCGAAGAAGATGAAGTCGTAGCGCTGCTTGAGTTCGGTAATCATCTCTTTCATCTGGGCGGAACCGAGAATGCCCATCGAGCTGTTCGGCAATTTGCCGCTGGCCATGAAATCAAGGTTCGGCACCGAGGTGGTTTGGACGATTTCCGGGATGGTATTCTGCTTGAGCAGATAGTTGGTCAAACCAAGGTTGTTCGTGACCTTGAAAAGCTTGTGCAACGTGGGACGGCGCAAGTCGGAATCCACAATCAATACGCGGCTGCCGCCTTGGGCGAACACCGTGGCGAGATTGATGGTGGTGGTGGACTTGCCCTCGCCGGCGCCGGCGCTGACGACGACAATCGTGTTGAGGTTGGCCTCCTTGCGGGAGAACAGTAGATTCGTTCGCAACACGCGATAGGCTTCGGCGTGTTTGCTTTCCGCACCTTCATCGAGCAGGTAGCCGATGTTCTGCGGAATGACGCCGAGCACGGGCGCTTGGAAGGTTCGCTCGACGTCGTCAATGGTCTTGACGCTGGTGTCGAGGTATTCGATGAAGAACGCCAGACCGACGCCCATGATCAGGCCGAAAATCAGGCCGAGGACAATGTTCACGGTCTTGTTCGGCTTCACCGGTTCCTTGCCGGGTTCGGCCCGGTCGGTTAACTGCACCATGGAACTTTTGGGAATTTCGGAATCCAGTTTTTCGGCCTCAATTTTGGAATAAAGCAGTTTATGCAGATCGCGCATCTGTTCCAGATTGCGCTTGGCGTCGTAGTAAGGCTGGTTCTTGCCGGATTCGAGCTGATCCTTGGCCTTGGCGTCTTCGACAGCCTGGGTCAGGGCGTCGAGGGCGGCTTTTTTGGAAATAACTTGGCTTTCCAAGCCGGCCAAAATTCCCGTCACGCGATCGTCAATCTGACGGTTCAAGGTGTCAATCAGGGTCTGGACACGGGTCACATTGAGGTTGTCCGGCGAATAATCAATTTTGAGGGTCGCAATTTTTTGCTGGGCTTCATGTAATTTACTAAGCAAATCGCTCAAGGCGCCATCATTGACGACATTGGGTAAAACATCGCGAAGCTGCATCTTGTCCAGCGCCTTCAGGTGTTCAAGCTGCACGTCCAGTTCCTTGTAGTCGCGCTCACCTTGAATTCTTTGGTCATTATACTTCTGGAGTTGGTCCTGGGTGAGTGACGGGGTGAAGTAAGGGGAATTGGCCTGGTCGCCGCTGATTCCCAGTTCGCCCCGGAGCTTGTCAATCTGCTGCTGGGCGACTTGGATCCGGTTGGACTCGTCGAGATATTGCCCCTCCAACACTTCCAAGCCCTTGGCGGTAGCCTGACGGCGGGAGTCGAGGCGGTAATTTTTGTAGGAATCGGCAATGGTGTTGGCCAACAAGGCGGCTTCCTTGGCGTCGTCGCTATAGACGGTGATGGCGATCAACTTGGTGTTGCGCACTGGGGCCAGGCTCATGCGGCCCTTGAGAATTTCCAGAGTTTCCGTGGATTTGAGCGGATCGCCATTATTATATTTCTTGCCCCATTCAACATTGAGATTCAGCGCGCTGATGACATTGCTCAACACGAGCTGCGACTGCATGATTTCAAACGTGGTCTGGATGAAATAGGGATCATACGGCATGTTGGCCGCCGTCATGGAATTGCCGAAGCCGGGGCTGTCCATGACATCGTTTTCCACCTTGATGCGGGCCGTGCTGGAGTAAGATTCCGGCAGAATGAAGGTCACAGCCGTGGCGATGATGGCGGTGATGAGAAAAACGGTGATGATGATCGCCTTGCGGATGCGAATCACGCGCCAGTAATCCAGAAAGTGCAGCTTGGCTTCAGGGGGCGCGGGATTTTTCAATGGGTCCATATCTTAAAAAAATAAGGGGAGCCTGTCTTGGACTCGGCTCCCGACGTTGCGTTCAAAGCTGGTTTCCTAACATCGCTCAATATTGCGCGCCCAGACCGATGTAAACCCGGTTGCGGGTATTGTCGCGGCCGCTGATGCTGGAAAACAACTCGTCGAAGTTATATCCGGCTTCGCAGGAAAAATGACGGTTGATCTGATAGGTCAGATTGACACCTGCACTGACAGCGGAATCGCCGTTGCCGCTATAGGCACCCTCTTTATAGCTGGAATACATGTATTGGCTGACCAAGGAACCGGTGATCTTCGGGGTGAACCGATGATTGATGTCAAAATAGAACACCGAGCTTTCCTGATACTGGGTCAGATGCCCCGCGTTGTTGGGGGCGACAATATCGGTCGAATTCATGTCCTGCCGGTAGCCCGCCTGCATATAGGAACCGGGGATGTAGGTATAGACAACGGAAAGGTCAGCATACGGTGCCCATGACTTTGAAGCCGAAACCGGATCATTGTAGAGATCTGTATAGGAGGCACCCACTCGGCCCGTGCCGCTCAAATTGGGGCTGAATTCATGCGACACGCCCACATATCCGTAATGGGCGTTGTAGTTACGGGCATCGCTCATGTAGGTGATCAGCTTCGAACCGATTACCTGTTGAGGCGATATCTGCTTATCGCCGGTGTAACGCACCCAGCTGTAAGCATAGCCAATAAAACCGACGGTTTCCGGCTGGAAATGCCATTGAAAATCAGTTCCCACCTTCTGCTCAATGCGGTTCAACAAAGCGGCCGTGCTGGGGTCAGTGCCAGCAGCAGCATTGGTGGTGCCGCTATCTGAGTAGATATAAAGGTCGTTACCGTAAAAAGTGGCCGTGCTGAACTGGCGGGTCCAATCGGTGGTGAGCGTCGCTTTGGCATGGTTAGCCAAGTTGTTGCCCTCAACCCGTGTCACCGCGCCGCCATCCACCAGTTTCGGATCTTGGGCGACGGCAAAAGTGTCAGTCAGGTTCAACTTTACCCGTCCGGTGAAGGCGTGCTCCAACCACAAATCTGCCTGATGAGTGTAATCCACCGCATTCATCCCGTTATCAGCCCGCTGCTGATACCAATACATACCGAAGGTGTAACGGATGCCGATGGTGGTCTGCTGCAAATCAATGTTGGCCGAAGCGGAAGGGGTTAATTCAATACCGAAGCTGCCCTTCTTGTTGTTGGCCACCGCGTAGTTGTCGTCGTAAAAGCCGCGCAAGCTTCCGTTTACGTTCCACATCTTCGGCGTGGGGCCGGCTTCCATGCTCTGGGCCATGGCCGATGTGAACCCGGCAGCGCCCGCGGCTGCCAGCCCGACTGATACGAAGATTTTTTTCATTATGTGCCTATTTATTTCGTTGGCCGTGGACACTTCCAGACATCTAAAATTTTTCCTGATGGCCGATTGCTATGAAAAGCTAGCAGCCTGACAAGCGGTGCGTCAAAACATTTTTCAGGTAATTATTCACCGCCCGGCCCTCATAAATTTCTGGAATTGATGCTATTCCGTTTCATGCTTGTGACGTTTTTGTTTCAATTCCTTTTGCAACTTGGCCCAAGGGAGGGCGTTCATCACGTCCGCTTTTTCCAGCCAGCCCTTTCGCGCCACGCCGGCACCCAGCCGGAGAAATCCCGCATGAACATTCCGGTGCGCGTCCGGGTTTATGACACACTTCACGCCTTTGCTCTTCGCGTAGGGCCAGTGCCGCCAGTCCAAATCCAGCCGATACGGATTGCAGTTCAGCTCGATCCACGTCCCCGTCGCCGCACAGGCGTCAATCACCGCATGAACATTCACCGGATACGGCTCGCGCTCCAACAACAGCCGCCCCGTCAGATGTCCGAGGATGTGGACGAATGGGTTTTCCGCCGCGCGAATCAATCGTTTCGTATTATCAGCCTCGTTGCTGGAGGGAACGTGCAGGCTCGCGACGACCACTTCCAGCTCCGCCAACAGATCATCGTCGAAATCCAGCCGATCCTTCAAAATATCCACCTCACTGCCCGTCAACAGTCGGAAGTCGCGGCCCTCGTCAGCGAAGCGGGCATTCAACTTTTTGATTTCCTTGATCTGTTCATGCAGCCGGGTCGCGTCCAAGCCGTTCGCCTGAAATGACGCTTTGGAGTGATCCGTAATCGCCCAATATTCCAGGCCAAGATCGTCCATGTAATCCGCGATTTCCTCCAGCGTGTTGTGGCCGTCGCTCCAGTTAGAGTGGTTGTGCAACGCGCCTTTCAAATCCGACCATTCGATGAGCTTGGGCAGATGGTTTTTCTCGCTGGCAGCAAATTCCCCGTGATCTTCGCGCAGTTCCGGCGGCACAAACGCCAAGTCTAGCTTGACGAAAATGTCCTCCTCCGTCTTGCAGGGCACGAGCAACTTCGGATCACGCGTCTCTTCTTTCGATTTGAACAAGCCGTATTCATTGAGCCGCAACCCGCGTTGAATCGCCCGCTGACGCATCACAATGTTGTGCTCCTTGCTACCCGTGAAATACGCCAGTGCAAATGGAAATTCCGCATCGCTCACCACGCGCAGATCGCACTGGATGCCGCCCTCCAAAATCACGCTCGCCTTCGTGTCGCCCTTCGCCAGCACCTTGACGATGCCCGGCTGCGAGACGAAAAATTCGATCACGTCCGCCGCCTTCTTCGACGACGCCAGCAAATCAATGTCCCCGATGACCTCTTTGGAACGCCGCAAACTCCCCGCCGTGCTGCAACGGATCACTTCGGGATGCGTCCGCAAATGTTCCAGCAACGGCTCCGCCGCCAGCCACGCGTCGCTCAAGCGATGTTTGCTCGCGTAGGTCCGTTTGCGCGCGATGCCTTCGAGGATGTTCGCCTGGGTCTTTTCGCCGAAACCATCCAGCTCCGCCACCTTGCCGGCTTTGCACGCCACCTCCAATTTCTCAATGGAATCAATGCCCAACTGCTTGTTCATCGCCTGGATTTTCTTCGGGCCGAGGCCGGAAATCTCCAGCATCTCGATCAAGCCCGGCGGGATGGAAGCCTTCAATTCGTCGTAGTATTTCAATTTCCCCGTCTCGACCAGCTCCGTGATTTTTTGTTCCAGCGCCTCGCCGATGCCCTTGATTTCTCCCAGCCGTTTTTCTGCGACCAGCGTGGCGAGCGGCTCGCTCAAGCCTTCGATGATCCGCGCGCCATTGGAGTAGGCGCGGGTTTTGAACGGATTCTCGCCCTTCAATTCCAGCAAGGTGCCGATCTCGACGAGAATTTCTGCGACTTTATCTTTGTCCATGCGCGGAATGTTGCCCATCTGGAACCGCGAATCCACGCAAAATTTTGCGTCACGGAAAAATTGGCCGAGGCGCAGCGCCTACTCTGCCGCCAGCGAGATAATGAATGTCGAACCCGTTCCCACGTCGCTTTGGACGTCCACTTGGCCCGAATGTTCCTGGGCGATGCGCTGGCAGATGGCCAGACCGAGGCCGGTGCCATTTTTCTTGGTGGTGAAGAAAGGCTCGAATACCCGAGTCAAATGTTCCGGCGGAATCCCCGGCCCCGTGTCGCGGATATGGATTTTCAGATGCCGGCGACCGTTCAGATCGGTATCGTTTTCCGTGAACACCGTCAGTTTGCCGTCGTTGCCGATGGCTTCCACGCCGTTCATCAGCAGGTTCATGAACGCCTGTTGCAACTGCGATTCGTCACCGTGAACCTTGTCAAAAGTCGCCTGATAATCGCGCTGGAGCACGATCAGCCGGCCGCTCATCTGGTGCTCCAGCAGCCGCAGCGAATGATCCAGCACGTGGTGGACGTGGACTGCGGCGCGGGCCGTCGGTTTGGGCGACGAGAATCGCAGCATCTGCGTGACGAGCTGGTCAATCCGCTTCAATTCGCGCCGCACCACCTCGGCCATTTCCTTGTCCTCGCCTTTTTCCAGCAGGATTTCGACGAAGGTGTTGATGGCGGTGAGGCCGTTTTTGATTTCGTGCGCAACGCTGGCGGAAACGATGCCGAGGTTCGCGAGGCGGTCGAGGCGGCGGAGATTTTCCTGCAAATCCACCGCCACAGCGGGGGAACTGGCCGTTGTTTTGCCGGGACTTTTTTCTTGTTGAGCGGTTGACATCGTGATCTGACGGCACCTCGTCTCCCTCGCCGGCTGCATACTGAAATTAATTCTGAACCCAGCCTAAACGTATTTTCCCCGTCAGCCAGCAAAAACTCAAATGGCCTGTGAATGGCCACGAATGGTGTGACTTTTCCCATGACTACGACTAGCCTGTTTCCGTAGATGAAAACCAAGTTTGACTCCATCGAAGCCGTCATCGCCGACATCCGCCGTGGTAAAATGGTCATCGTCACCGACGACGAAGACCGCGAAAACGAGGGTGACCTCATCATGGCCGCGCAATACGTCACGCCCGCCGCGATTAATTTCATGGCCAAGCACGGCCGCGGCCTCATCTGCGTGCCGACCACCAGCGAGCGTCTCCAACAACTCGGCATCGAACGCATGGTGAAGCAAAACCGCGAAGTCTTCCGCACCGATTTTCAAGTCAGCGTGGATGCCGCGAAAGGCATCGGCAGCGGCATCAGCGCCGCCGACCGCGCCCACACGATTCACATCATGGCCTCGCCGACCGCCGTGCCGGACGATCTCGTTCAGCCCGGCCACGTTTTTCCGCTGCGCGCCAAGCCCGGCGGCGTGCTCCAACGTTCCGGCCATACCGAAGCCGCCGTGGATCTCGTCACCCTCGCCGGCGGACGCCCCATCGGCGTCATCTGCGAAATCATGAACGACGACGGAACGATGGCGCGATTACCCGCGTTGCTGAAATTCGCCAAGAAACACAAGCTGAAGATCGCCACCATCGCCGCGCTGATCGAATACCGTCGCACCCGCGAAAAACTCGTCGAGCGCATCGAGACTATCAAGATGCCCACCGACTATGGCGATTTCGACCTCGCACTTTACCGCTCCAAAGTGGACGGCCAGCATCATCTCGCCCTCATGCGCGGCGACGTGACCGGCAAGAAAAACGTCCTCGTCCGCGTCCACAGCGAATGCCTCACCGGCGACGTCTTCGGCTCGCGCCGTTGCGATTGCGGCCCGCAACTGCATTCCGCCATGCGCCAGGTGGCCGAGGAGGGCTGCGGCGTGATTCTTTACATGCGCCAGGAAGGCCGCGGCATCGGCCTCGCGCCGAAGATTCAGGCTTACAAATTGCAGGAGCAGGGCTACGACACGGTCGAGGCGAACGAGAAACTTGGTTTCAAGATGGATCTGCGCGAATACGGCCTCGGCGCGCAAATTCTCTGTGACCTCGGACTCAAAACCATCCGCCTGCTCACGAACAACCCGCGCAAAATCGTCGGCCTCGAAGGCTACGGCCTGAAGATCACGCAGCAGGTTCCGATCAAAGTGAAAGCCAATCCGCACAACGAACGGTATTTGAAAACCAAGAAGCAGAAGATGGGGCATCTGCTGTAAATTGGGAATTCACTTTTTGACTCCAACAATACCCGGCGATGTCTGATCTCCCATTCATGCGGCTCGCCCTCCGCCTTGCCCGGCGCGGATATGGCGCGACGTCGCCGAATCCGATGGTTGGCGCAGTGTTGGTGAAGGGCGGAAAAATCATCGGGCGCGGCTGGCATCGCCAAGCCGGCGGACCGCACGCCGAAATCGAAGCGCTGCGCGACGCGCAAAAACGCGGTCACAATCCCAAAGGTGCGACGCTCTACGTCACGCTCGAACCCTGCTGCACCCACGGACGCACGCCGCCCTGCACGGACGCCATCATCGCGACGGGAATCAAGCGCGTCATTGTCGGCACGACCGATCCGAATCCGAGCCACGCCGGCAAGGGCTTTAAGATTTTACGGCGTGCGCGAATTGCCGTTGATTGGTGGGGCGAGCGTCCTCGCGAGCCGCTTAAACCTGCCGCGTCCGGCTCGCGAGGACGCTCGCCCCACCGGAAACTGGCAGAAGATTGCGCCCGATTAAACGAAGCCTTCAATCACTGGATCGTCCATCGCACGCCGTTCGTCACCGTAAAGGCAGCGATGACGCTCGATGGAAAAATCGCCACGGCCAGCGGCGAATCAAAATGGATCACCGGCGAAAAAGCGCGGGCTTTTGGCATGAAATTACGCCAAGGCGCAGATGCGATTCTCGTCGGCGTGAATACGATCTTGGCGGATGATCCAAGCCTGACGGTGCGGGCGAAGATGGAAGATGGAGGATGGAAGATGGCAAAGCCGCTGCGCCGCCTCGTGTTGGATTCCCAGGCGCGGACGCCGTTGAACGCAAAAGTGGTGAGCGATGAATTTGCCGTGCTGACAACCATTGTGGTCAGCAAGCACGCGCCAAAGAATCGGGTTGCTGCGTTGTCTAAACGAGTGAATGTGCTGGTTGCGCCCGCGCCAAAAAAATCATCCAGCGTCCAGCCGCCAGCCGCCAGCATCCCGCTCCCCTGGCTCCTGAAAAAGCTCGGCTCCGAAAACGTGACCAGCCTGCTCGTCGAAGGCGGCGGCGAAGTGAACGCCTCATTTTTATTGGGCGGCTTCACGCAACGCGTAGCGTTCTTTTATGCGCCGAAAATCCTCGGCGGTCGCGATGCCCGCAAGGCCGTGGCGGGCGACGGCGTCAAAAAATTGAGCGAGGTCGTCCAGCTTCAGGAGGTCGAGTGGCAGCGTCTGGGCGAAGATTTATTACTGACGGCCAAGGTTGTTTAGCGGCAACATTCCATTTTATGTTCACAGGCATTGTCGAAGAAGCGGGTGTCATTGAGAAAATCAAGCCGACAGCGAAATCCATCGAGATGACCGTCCGCGCGAATGTGTGCGGGCGCGGCGTGAAGCTAGGCGACAGCGTCGCCGTCAACGGCTGCTGCCTGACAGCGGTGAAAATCACCTCACGCGGCAAGGCGAAATTAATTCAGTTCGATCTGCTGCAGGAAAGCTGGCAGCGCACCAATTTCCAGTTCGCCAAGGCCGGTTCGCTCGTGAATCTCGAGCGCTCCCTGCGCGCCAACGGCGAGCTGGGCGGCCATTTCGTCACGGGCCACGTGGACGGCCTCGGCAAAATCATCTGCTGGGAACGCGCGGGCAAGGATCACGTGCTCGACATCGCCGCCCCGGCGGACGTCATGAAATATCTCGTTTTTAAAGGCTCGGTGGCGGTGGATGGCATGAGCCTCACCGTCGCAGCCGTGCAAAAGAAAAGTTTCCGCATCTGGATCATTCCGCACACGTTTGAGGTCACGGCGCTGCGCGAGCGCAAAGTGGGCGACGCGGTGAATCTGGAGGCCGACTTGCTCGGCAAATACGTTGAGAAATTTCTGGCGGCGCGAAAGCATTGAAGGCCAGCCGTTTTGCCAGCTTGAAAAGTTAACTTAGCTGACACATAATCGCCATATTGGTCGGTTAGGCTAATGTTGTGAATGTTGTGAAAATCTCAAGAGAAACCGTGCGGTTGGTGGTCGGTGCTTCGGCGCAATACGCCACGCGTTTGGCGCGCTCACCGGAGGAAATCCGGGCGGCACAAACCCTCCGCTTTGAAGTCTTCAACCTCGAACTCAACGAAGGCCTGGCGCATTCCTACGCCACCGGCCTCGATTCCGATCCGTTCGACGCGGTGTGTGATCATCTCCTAGTCGAACATGTTCCGTCCGGACATATCGTTGGCACCTACCGCTTGCAGATGGGTTCGACGGCGGCGAAAAATCTCGGCTATTATTGCTCGCAGGAATTTGCGTTTGACGTCTTCGAGCCGTTGCGAAATGAAATTGTCGAACTCGGTCGCGCCTGCGTGCATCGCCAACACCGCAATTTGGTAGTCCTTGGCCTGCTGTGGAAAGGCATCGCGGATTACGCCAAGGAACGCGGCGGCAGATATTTGGTCGGATGCAGCTCATTGACGTCGCAGAACCCGGCGGAAGGCGCTTCCGCTTACGCCGAGCTGTGCCGGAAACATCTCGTAGATGTGCCGTGGCGCACGAAGCCCTTGCCCGCCTACGAATGTCCGCTGGAAGTTGTGACCGAGGAAAAAATCGAAATCCCCAAGCTGCTTCGCGCTTACATGAGCGTCGGCGCGAAAATTTGCGGCCCGCCCGCGCTGGACCGGCAGTTTCAGACGATTGATTTTCTGACCTTCCTCGATCTGCAGACGATGCCCGCTGCGGCGCGCGCGCGTTTTCTCGGTTGACCTGCCGCCGTTTCCCATTTGAAATCCGCGCATGACGATTCGCGCTGCCGGAAGACTTTGTTGGTTTGCCTGGGAAGTCCTCGTGGTCATCGGCAATTATTTCTTCACCGCCGGCTTCGCGCCTAAAAAATCCAAACGTGCCGCCCGGGCTGCGTGGCTGCATCGGTCCTCCCGCCGGCATCTGAAAATTTTCGGCTACTCCGCCGACACCGCCGGGCCGGTTCCCCAAACCGGCCTGCTAGTTTCCAATCACTTGAGCTACCTCGACATCCTGGCGATTTCCGCGACGACGCCGGCGGTGTTCGTCTCCAAGGCGGACGTGAAAGGGTGGCCGCTCTTCGGCTGGCTCGCCAAGCTGGGCGGAACCGTTTTCATCGAACGCACCCGCCGCACACATGTCGGCGAGGTGAACCGTGAGATCGAGGCAGCGCTGGACGAAGGCGTATTGGTCGTGGTTTTTCCCGAGGGCACGAGTTCAGATGGACAAACCGTTCTGCCATTCCGTTCCTCGTTGCTGGAACCCGCCCTGGCGGGCAATCACGACATTGCCACCGCCTGGCTGCATTACGAAACACCGGACGGCGACGCGAAAAAAGAAGTGTGCTACTGGGGCGACCACAGTTTTTTCCCGCACCTCATCAATCTGCTGGGTAAAAAACACATCCGGGCGACCTTGCGCTTTGGAAATTATCAGCGCACCACCGACGACCGCAAGGAACTGGCGACGCAATTACGCGACGCGGTTTTGAAGTTGAAGAACAGAAGGTGAACCACGAAATACACGAACCACAATAAAGGCGACGGCGAAACTGTTTTCCCCCTTCGTATGTTTCGTGTTTGAAGAATTCACCATTTCACCGGCACCGTGAGTTTTTTGCCGAAGCGGTTGGTGTAATGCAGTTGCTTCTGCTGCGCGCCGTATTCGTGGACGAGCTTGGTGATCTTCACGTCGTAGCAGCAATATTCCGCGATCTCCGCCAGCTTGCCTTCCTTGAACCAGCGGATCGCCTGCAAGCCTTCCGCCGTCTTTTCCACGTCGAACGTCGCCGTCGCGATGGAGTCGAGCGAGAGCCGGTGGCCGAGCGTTTCGCTCAAGACCACGAGCATGTCGAGCGTCGGCAGCTGCGTCAGATCGAACGCCGTGTAGCCGTGCAGCACCTCGTAATCGAATCGCAGATTGTTGAAGCCGACGACGAGATCGGCGCGCTGCAGTTCGGTGATCAGGTCATTCACCTGCGGCTCGCCGTAGATTTTGTATTCGCCGGTGGCGGTGCTGTAGGTCACGCCGACGCTCATGCCCATCTTGGAAATGTTGACCCAGCCCCCGACTTCATCGGCGGACTTCTGCGTTTCCAGATCGAAATAAACAATGTTCTTCACAGCGTTCCAATTTACGATATGCGATTCACGATTTACGAGCCTATTTCACTGATCAGGCCGCGCGTAAATCCTATATCGTAAATGGCAAATCAGTTTGGACTTTAAAATTCCGGGCTTTGGACTTAATAATCGGCGCATGGCACTGACGCCTTCCACCATGCTGCCGCTCGCAACGGTCGCCCCCGATTTTCAACTGCCCGACACCGACGGCAAAATCGTTTCGCTTGCCGACTTCAAGGGCAAGGCCGCGCTCGTCGTGGTTTTCATGTGCAACCATTGCCCCTACGTCATCCACATCCGTGCGGGACTGGCGCAATTGGCCCAGGATTATCAGCCGCGCAATGTCGGTATTGTCGGCATCAATGCCAATGACGCGAAAAATTATCCCGCCGACAGCCCGGCTAAGATGAAGGAAGAAGTCGCAAATGCCGGCTACACGTTCCCGTATCTTTACGACGCCACGCAGTCCGTCGCCAAAGCCTATCGCGCCGCCTGCACGCCGGATATTTTCCTATTCGATCGCGGACGTCGCCTGGTTTACCGCGGCCAGTTCGATGCGAGCCGGCCGGGCAACGGCATTCCCGTGACGGGAAAAGATCTGCGCGCGGCGCTTGACGCCGTGCTCGCCGGCAAGCCGACCTCCGAAATGCAGGTCGCCAGCATCGGCTGCAACATCAAGTGGAAAGCCGGCAACGAGCCGGACGATTTTTAATCAGCCGCCGATGGCCACGGATAAAGACGGATTTTCTGCCGGTAAGTTTGCGGCTCCAGTTTATTTTCATTCGGGCCCATTTATGTTAATTCATGGTTGAGCTTTATTTTTATGGAAAGTTTTTTGATCAAAGGCGGTGTTCCGCTGCGGGGCGAGGTGGAAATCAGCGGCAGCAAAAACGCCGCGCTGCCCATCATGGCGGCAACGCTGCTGACGGGCGAAACCTGCGTCATCCGCCGCGTGCCGGACTTGAGCGACACGCGGTTCATGGTGCAGATCCTCCAATCGCTCGGCGCGCAGGTGACGTTTGCGAACGGCACGCTCACCGTCCGCGCGCAAAAAATCAAAGGCTACGCCGATTACGAACTCGTCCGCAAAATGCGCGGCTCCATCTGCATCGCCGGGCCGTTGCTGGCGCGGCTGCAAAAGGCGCGCATCTCGCTGCCCGGCGGCTGCATCATCGGGGCGCGGCCAATCAATCTGCATTTGAAAGGCTTCGCTGCGCTCGGTGCCAGAATCAAAATCGAGGGCGGCTATGTGGATGCCTCGGCCAAAAAGTTGACGGGCACCACGATGTTCCTGGGCGGGCGTTCCGGCTCCACCGTGCTCGGCACGGCGAACGTGATGATGGCGGCGGCGCTGGCCGACGGCGTGACGGTCGTGGAAAGCGCCGCGTGCGAGCCGGAAATCGTGGATCTTGCCACGTTCCTGAACGCGCTGGGCGCAAAAATTTCCGGTGCCGGCAGCCCGACCATCACCATCACCGGCGTGGAAAAACTTCACGGCGCCGAGCATGAGGTTATTCCCGACCGCATCGAGGCGGCGACGTTCATGATTGCCGCGGCCGCGACAAATGGTGAGGTGACGATTAAAAACGCCCAACCCGATCACTTGCGCGCGGTGATTGACAAGTTGAACGAGGCGAATGTTTCCGTCGCCCGCCAAGGCGCGAACCTGGTGGTGCGGCGAAAAGGAAAACTGAAATCCGTGGACGTGACGACCTTGCCTCACTCGGGTTTTCCGACCGATGTGCAGGCGCAAATGATGGCGCTGCTCGCGCTCGCGCCGGGCATCAGCATCATCACGGAACGGATTTTTGAATCGCGCTTCATGCACGTCAGCGAACTGGCGCGGCTGGGCGCGGACATCGAGATCGAGGGGCCGAGCGCGATCGTGAAGGGCGGCAAGCCGTTGAGCGGCGCGCCGGTGATGGCGAGCGATTTGCGGGCGTCCGCGGCCCTGGTGATCGCCGGGTTGGCGGCCAAGGGCGCGACGCAGGTGAACCGGATCTATCATCTGGATCGCGGCTACGAGCAGATGGACGCGAAGCTGCGGCAGCTCGGCGCGCGGATTCAGCGCGTGGAGGAAAAATAATTTTTGCGGCGCAACATAAACTTCAAGCGCCCGCGGTGTTCCGGGCCGCCGTCAAACCTGGATCGGCAGGATCAGCATCGCGCGGCCGTTTTGATACAGGCGGCGCTGCAATTCAAACACGGTATGGTTGTGCAGCCAGCGCGTCGCAAAACTTTCGTCCTTGAACACGAGCTGCCCGGCGAAGAACTGCGCCTGCGGAAATTTCTCGGCGATGACTTCGCAGATCTTTGCCGCCTCGTCCACGATGTCGGTGCCCAGGGCGATGTGGGATTCCGCATTAAAGCCTCGGCGTTTCATGTAGGTCACAAATCGCTGGACCTGTTTTTCCGAATGCGCGCGCAGGTTTTCCACCTCGTCCGCGCCCTTAAAATTTCCGGCGTCCAGCACGCCGACCTGCACAAAGACGTAATTTTGGTAGATCTTCGGAAACATCCGCACCACGGCGAGCAGCGTGTGCAGGCCAAGACCGTTGAAGCCGTTCACCAGGAACACGGCGGTGCGAGCATTCGGATCGCATGGGGGCGGCGTTTTTTCCTGCACAATGGCGTCGTCGGCCATCGCGGCGGCGACGAGTTCATTGAGGCGGTGCAGCTTGTGCTGGGTCTGCTTGTAGTGGGCCTTGACCCAGAACGCAACGCCCACGAGCGCGCCGGTGACGAACAACGTGGCCCAGCCGCCTTCAAAAAACTTCACAACGCACAACGAGGCCAGGATGCCGGCGGTGAGCAGCAGGCCAAAACCGTTGATGACCAGCTTTTGTTTCCACTGCGGGGCATGAGCGCGGTGCTGCCACCAGTGGCGCACCATGCCGAGCTGCGAAAGGCTGAAGGTGACAAAGACGTTGATGCTGTAAAGCACCACGAGGATTTCCACGGCGGCGTGCGTGCAGAGAATCACCGCCAGCGCCGCCGCGCCCATCAGCAGGATGCCGTTCTGGGTGACGAGGCGGTCGCTCAAGGTGGCGAAGCGTGTGGGCATCCAGCGGTCCACCGCCATGTTGGCCAGCACGCGCGGACCGCCGAGAAAGCCCGTCTGCGCTGCGATGAACAGCAACGCGGCGGAGGAGGCCATCGCCGCGATGACAAAGGATTTTCCGAGCCACGGTGGCCAGGAGGCGGTCATGGTTTCAACCACCACGGCGTTGAGGGTTTTGCCCGCGACCGGCTGGACGTGATAGAGCAGATACATCAGCAACAGGCCGCTGGCGACGAACGCCAGCGAAGCGCCCATGTAGAACATGGTCCGCTTGCCGGTCTGCACGCGCGGTTCGCGGAGCGTGGTCAGGCTGTTGCTCACGGCCTCGATGCCGGTGAACGTGCCCGCGCCCGTGGTGTAGGCGCGCAGGATGAGCATGAATGTCCCCCATAAGCCGAGGCTGGCGTGGGTGGATTGCATGTCTGACGAAAGCCCGCTGGTGATTTCCGGCAAATTGCCCAGGTGGGTGGCCACGCCATAGACGATTGTGAAGACGAACGTGCCAACGAACAGGAAAAATACCGGCATCCAGAGCATGACCGACTCCTTCACACCGCGCAGGTTGACGAGCGTCAAGAAAATCACCACAGCCACGGAAAATTTGAGTTTCCAGACATTGCGCCATTCCTCCGGCAACATGCTGAACACGGCGTCCGCGCCGCTGGCCACGCTGATGGCGATGGTGAGGATGTAGTCGCCGATGAGCGCGCAGCCGGAAACCACCCCGACCGTGGGCGAGAGCAGCTTGCTGGCGACCAGATAGCCGCCGCCGCCGGAGGGAAACAATTCGATGATCTGCGAATAGCTCAAGGAGATCACCACGATGGTCAGCACCACGGCGGCCGCGACGAAGAGGCTCAAGTGCGGGTGACCGGAAAGCGCCAGATATGCCGCTTCCGGGCCGTAGCAGGAGGAGGAAAGCCCGTCCGCCCCGAGTCCCACCCACGCCAGCAGCGCCACCAGCGACATGTGATGGAAGATTTTCTTGTCTGAAAGATTGCGCGCCCGACCGATGATCACGTTTTTGCAGGCACTGAAAATATTCATATAAATTTCGGCGAACGTTCGGAGTTAATCAATTTCACCGTCCGAGTTCACGCCTTAAAACCGGCGGGCGCATTTCGCTGAATCACTTCGGTCAGCCGGGCCACCAGCGCCTGCGGTTCATCCGTGCCCAGCGCGAAGCGTTTGCCGCTGCGCAGGGTGATGACCACGGCGTCAAAACCCGACACGTTGTAAAGCCAGCCGTAGCGGGTCCAGTGAATGCCCCAGCCTTCGAGAAAATTGATTTTCACCTGCTCGGCGGCGGTGATTTCCGCCAATGAAACACGTTTGCGGATCATCCCCGGCCCGAAGCGCCAGCGCAACTCGCGATCGGTGATTTCGATGGTGAGCGAGGAAAACAGCCAGGCGCAAACACCGAGAATGGGCACGGCCAGCCAGACTGATTGGATCGGGGCGATGGTAACCGCCAGCCCGATAAAGAGCGCCGCGATGCCGAGTGTCACGACGAGAATCAAGGTGCCGCGCTGCGTATGTTGATAATCGCCGCCGAATGTGTTTGCTGTCATAACCAATTTAATTGTGGTTGCCGTTCGACTGGTTTACCAGATGACGCGACAACGCGATTGAATTGGGGTGATCTTGGTTTCCCGCACACGCGGGAGCTAGCGGATCGCCCTTCCAAATGCCTGCGAGATTAGCTGTCGGGCTTGGCCTTGAAAGTGGCCTTGAAATCAGTTGCCTGACTTCGTTCGCCCCGTCCTCAAATTTGTCGAGGGTTTTGGGTCTCCCGCGTTCGGCTTCAGGAAGGAAGCCGGACTTCGGCTGCAACGCACTCAGTAAAACAAAACGTCGTCCGGATGTCAAATAGCCCACAAAAGTCGAAAAATCCGTTGCCAAACACACGCTCACGGCGTCTCATTCAACAGCTCATGCGGCGAATGCTTTTCATCCTGACCGTGCTGGCGCTGGCAATCACTCATTTGCCGGCGGCGGAAATCGCCTACGTTCCCGGCACCATGACGCCGCCGCCGCCCGTCCGGGAATTTCGCGGCGCGTGGCTCGCGACCGTGGCAAACATTGACTGGCCGTCCAAGCCGGGCCTTTCCGTGGATCAGCAAAAGCTGGAATTGGTTTCATTGCTCGACCGCGCGGCAAAACTCCACTTCAACGCCGTCCTGTTTCAGGTTCGCCCGGTGGCGGATGCGTTTTACGCCTCGTCGAACGAACCGTGGTCGGAATATATCACCGGGGTGCAGGGCAAAATGCCTTCGCCGTTTTATGATCCGCTCGCGCTCGCCGTCAGCGAGGCGCACAAACGCGGACTCGAAATTCATGCGTGGTTCAATCCGTTCCGCGCCGCGCATCCCGAAGCCAAGTCGCCCCGCGCCGCGAATCACGTCACCCAGACGCGGCCGGACATCATCCGACATTACGGCTCGCAAACCTGGATGGATCCCGGCGAACCCGAATCCCAGACCCGCGCGTTCAAAGCCGTGCTCGATGTGGTGAAACGCTACGACGTGGACGGTATCGTCTTTGATGATTATTTTTATCCGTATCCGGAAAAGGGCTGGGCCGGCGGCACGCTGGAGTTTCCCGACACCGCGAGCTGGAAGAAATATGGTTCGGCTACCGGCCAGAGCCGCGATGATTGGCGGCGCGCGAACGTGAACCAGTTCGTGCAGAAAATGTCGCAGTCCATCAAAGCCGCCAAGCCGTGGGTGAAATTCGGCATCAGTCCCTTCGGCATCTGGCGGCCCGGCGTGCCGGCGGGCATCAGCCCCAAGGCGCTCGATGCCTACGGCAAACTTTACGCCGATGCCAAACTCTGGCTGGCGAACGGCTGGGTGGATTACATGGCCCCGCAGCTTTACTGGCCCATTGACCAGCGCGAGCTGAGTTTCCCGGCATTGCTCAGTTGGTGGCGACAGCAAAACACCCGGAACCACCACGTCTATGCGGCACTGAACGACGCCGCCGTTGGCGGAAAATTTCCGGCAAATGAAATTGCGCGTCAAATCCAGACTGTCCGCGCGCAGAGCAGCAATGGCGGAGAAATCCATTACCATCTGCGAAATGTCTTGGAACATTCCGCGCTCAACGCCGTCGTCCGCGAGAAATACGCGCAACCCGCGCTCATCCCGGCCATGACGTGGCTCGATTCGACGCCGCCGGAAAAACCGAAGCTGTCCGCGACCGGCGAAAAAACCTACACCAGCCTCCGCTGGGAAAACGGCGGTGCAGAACCCGCAAAATGGTGGTTGCTGCAAGTCTGCCGCAGCAACGTGTGGACCACGGAAATCTTGCCAGCGAGCCAGACGAACCGGGTGCTGGAGTTTTTCAAACCCACCGCAATTTCCCTGCGCGCCGTGGACCGGTTGGGAAATGTGAGCGCGCCTATGGTGCTGGAGCCGAAGAAGTATTCGCCGGTGGTGGACGTCAAAGGTGGCACCAAGCAGATGAAGCAGGAGACGCCGTAGAAAATTTGTCCGACTCCAAAGTTAGAACCTCTTCGCCTCGGCTCCTACAAAATTGGAATTGGTTTTGGAAGGGCTGTAAGCCGAATTCTGTCTGCACTCTTGCGAGCGGAGAGAATCATTTGTCTAAGCGACCGATACCCGAAACCTGTCTCGCTTTCACGAGACGCGGAGCGGGCAGCTCCTCGGTTTCCTATTTGGCCTTGCACCCGATGGGGTTTGCCATGCCGTGTTGCTTGCGCTTCACGCGGTGCGCTCTTACCGCACCTTTTCACCATCGCCCGGCTTGCGCCGTCGGCTGTCTGTTTTCTGTGGCACTGTCCGTTGAGACGTCTTGAAACGTCCCCCTTGCGTGTATCTCGGACCAAAATTGGCCCGGGTTACGCAACATCGCGCCCTGCGGAGTTCGGACTTTCCTCCCCGGACTTGCGCCCGGAGCGATTCTCCACCCTTCCAAAACCGTTGCCAACCTACACTAAAAAACTGAAAAGGCACGAAGGTTTTACAACCTTCATGCCTTGGTGTTTTGATGGTCAAATTTCAATCCGCCGCCGTCAAACTCATGTCGCTGGTGAAATACAAGATCCGGCCGCAGTTCGGACAGGTCACGATTTCGCCCTGGCCGCGGCAGCTCGTCACGACTTGTGCGGGCAGTTTCATGTGGCAACCGCCGCAGGCGCTGTGCTCCACGCCGACGACCACGTTTTCGCCCTTGCTCTTGAACAGGCGTTCGTAGCGGGTGCGGGTGGAATCGTCCACGGCTCCGGCCAGCGCGGCGCGGCTGCCCGTCAGCTCGGCAAGTTCCTTCTTCAAATTTTCTTCGCGCGCATTCAACTGGCCGATTTGATCCTCGACGAGTTTCTTGGCGGCGGCGGCTTCGGTCGTGGCGCGGACAACTTCCTTCTGCGCGACTTCGGCTTGTTCCATCAGAACGATTTCCGCGTCCTCGATCTTGAAGATGACTTCCTTCGCCATCTCGATCTCGTGAGCGAGGGCTTTATATTCCTCGTTCTTGCGCGTGAGCAATTGCTGATTCAGGTATTTCTCGATCTGGGATTTCTTGCCTTCGATTTCGAGGTCGCGTTGTTTGCGCTCGGATTCGATTTGTTTGACGCGCAATTTGGCGGCTTCGAGCTGGCCCTGCGTGCTGGTGGCCTTGGCCTTGAGCGATTCGCGTTCGGGGCCGATGTGGGCGAGTTCCTGGGTGACGCGGACGATTTTCCGGTCGCGGTCCTGTAAGATAAGGAGCTTCTCGATGATTTCCTGCATTCGACTCAAAGGCTAGCTGCCGCAACAATCCAAGTCAATCCGCGCCAGCAGTTGTTGCAAGCAGGACGCGAAGGCGGCGAAGGTATTTTCTTCGTGGCATCATTTCCTTTAGCAGCCTTTGCGTGACAATTCTCGCGGCAAATTCCTTTTGCAGTTTGGCCCCCGGCGGCTACCTTACGCCCATGCGTTTTATAGGCAACATCATTGAAAAAATGCAGCGGCACCCCAAGCGCGTGGTGTTTCCCGAGGGCGAGGAACCGCGCATCCTGCAGGCGGCCCGGCAATTCTACGCGCTGCGCATGGGCGCGCCCATCGTGCTCGGCGATCCCGTCAAAATCAAGGCCGTGGCCGAAAGCTTGAAAATTTCCACCGAAGGCATCCGCATCATCAATCCCGCCACCAGCGAAGATTTGGAAAATTTTGCGCAACGCCTCTACCGCGTGCGCCGTGAAAAAGGTTTGCGCCAGACCGAAGCCCGCGAGGCGATGCTGCAGCCGAATTACTTCGGCACGATGATGCTGGCGATGCACCAGGCCGACGGCGTGGTCTCCGGCGCGTCGCACATCACGAGCAGTTTGCTGCGGCCGCTGTTTCAAATTGTCAAGGCCGCGCCGGACATCGGAGCGGTTTCGAGTTGCATGGTCACGGAAGTGGAAGACACGCGCATCGGCGAAAACGGCGTGCTGTTCATGGCTGATTGCGGCGTGATTCCCGAACCGACCGTGGACCAGCTCGCGGACATCGCGGTTTCCACCGCCCGGCTCGCGCGGCACATGCTCGGCGTGCGGGCGCACGTGGCGATGCTTTCATTTTCCACCAAAGGCAGCAGCGCGGCGCATCCGTCCATCGGCAAGATGCAGGCGGCCACCGCCCAGGCGCGGCGCAAGGCGGCGATGTTGAACGTCGAGGCGGATTTCGACGGTGAATTGCAGGTGGACGCCGCGCTCGTGCCCGAAGTGGCCAACCGCAAACTCCACGACAGCCAGGTCGCGGGCCGCGCGAACGTATTGATTTTCCCCGACCTGAATTCCGGCAATATCGCCAGCAAATTCGTCGGCCTCGTCGGTCGCGCCAATTCCTACGGCCAGATTCTGCTCGGCCTGAACCGCCCCGCCGCCGACTGTTCTCGCGGCGCGACGGCGCACGATATTCTGGGCGTGGCCGCCATCGTCGGCGTGCAGGCCACGGACTACCAGAAATTGTATCCGGGCGCCGACGCCCATCTGCCGGGCGATTGAATTAATTCTTAATCATACTCTTGATCCTAATCGTAATCGCAGAACGAGATTAAGAGTAAGATCAGGATTAAGATTGAAATGAACACCTCCACGCCCAGAGTTTTCATCGCCGCTACGCGCCAGAACGACGGCAAGACCACAACGTCACTCGGACTCATCGCCGCGTTGCAGGAATATTTTCCGCGCATCGGCTACATCAAGCCCGTCGGCCAGCGCTTCGTGGAGATCGAGGAGCAGAAGATTGACGAGGATTCCGTGCTGATGGACGCGGTCTATCGCTTGAATTGTCCGCTCGTGGACATGAGCCCGATTGCGGTGGAGCCCGCCTTCACCCGCAAATACCTGACCAGCGCCAACAACGAGGCGCTCGTCCAAAAAATCCAGGATTCCTTCGACCGCGTGTCGTGGGAAAAAGATTTCGTCCTCTGCGAAGGCTCCGGCCACGCGGGTGTCGGCTCGGTGTTCGACCTGTCGAACGCGCAGGTCGCCAAGACGCTCGGCTGCAAGGTCATCATCGTTTCGCAGGGCGGCATCGGCAAACCGATTGACGAAGTTTCGTTGAACCAGGCGCTGTTCGAAAAGGAAGGCGTCGAGATCATCGGCGTCATCATCAACAAGGTGCTGGAGGAAAAAATCCCCGAGATCACGCGGTTCGTCCGCAGCGGGCTGAAACGCAAAGGACTCGAACTGCTCGGCGTCCTGCCTCACGAGCAACTGCTCTCCAATCCCACCGTGGAATTGATCCGCGACGAACTACGCGCCGAGCTGCTCAACTCGCCGCCAACGTTACGCGCACCGGTGGACGACGTCGTCATCGGCGCGATGGGCGCGCAGAACGCCATGCAATTTTTCAAGCGCGGCGTCCTGCTGATCACGCCCGGCGACCGCGAAGATATTTTGCTCGCTGCCGGCGCGACAACGTTCCCCGGCAGCACGGAAAATCTCGCGGGCATTGTCCTCACCGGCGGCTTGCGACCCGGCCCAAATGTGATGAAAGCGCTGCAAACATTGCCCGTGCCCGTATTGCTCGCCAAGGCCGACAGCTATCAAGTCGCCTCGAAGGTCCACAACCTCACCGTCAAAACGCGTCCAACCGATGCGGAAAAAATTTCACTGATCCGCGACATCGTCGCCAAACACATCAACGTCAAAAAGATCGTTGATTCACTGTGATAATTTTGAGTTTTCAATTTTTAGTTTTTAGTTACAGCATCCCGTCGGCATGAAACCCAGCATCATCCAAGACAAGAGTTATGCTTTTGCCCTGCGAACCATTCCGCTGGCAAAGCGGTTGAAAGAACAGAAGGAGTTTGAGATAGCCGGCCAAGTCCTGCGTTCTGGCACTTCGATTGGGGCGAATGTAGAAGAAGCCCTGGCTGGAATCAGTCGGGCTGACTTTATTGCCAAGATGTCCATTGCTTCCAAAGAAGCGCGTGAAACTCGTTATTGGCTGAGATTGATGCGAGATTCTAAAACCGTGCCTGAAACCATAATTGCTCCGATAGAAAATGATTGCTTGGAACTGATTCGCATTTTAACTGCGATCGTAAAAACCTCGCAATCCGAGTTGGCCAACTCAAAATTTAAAATTAAAAACTAAAAATTTAATGCTCCCGCTTTCACCATTTCTAAAAACGCTGCCCACGTATCAGCCCGGCCGACCGATTGAAGAAGTTGCCCGCGAACTGGGCCTGCCCGCTGCGAGCATCATCAAGGTTGCGTCGAATGAAAATCCGTTCGGCCCGTCGCCGCTCGCCATTGCCGCGATGCAAAAAGCGATTCCGAGCGTGAACCTTTATCCCGACGGCAACGCGTTTTACCTGAAGCAAAAACTGGCCGCCAAGCTCGGAGTCGAAACGACAAACCTCGTCCTCGGCAATGGCTCGAACGAGATCATCGAGTTCGTCAGCCACGCGCTACTCGGGCCGGGCACGGACATCGTCGTCTCGCAATACTGCTTCGCGATTTATCCCATCGTCGCCAAGATGGCTGGAGCAAGTGTCATCACCGTCCCTGCGAAGAATTACGGCCATGATTTACCCGCGATGCTCAAGGCCATCACCACCAAGACCCGCATTGTCTTCGTGGCGAACCCGAACAATCCCACCGGCACGCTGGCGCCGCGCGAAGAGGTGATTGATTTCGTCAATCGCATTCCCGATGACGTGCTGTTGGTGATGGACGAGGCGTATATCGAATTTCTGTCCGACCCGGTGGATCTGATTCCGCTCATCCGCCTTGGTGCGCGGAAGAATCTTATCCTGATGCGGACATTTTCGAAAATTTACGGCCTCGCCGGTCTGCGCCTTGGCTACGGAATTGCGGCCCCCGAACTCATTGCCGCGCTGGAGAAAATCCGGCAGCCGTTCAACGCCAACCTGCTCGCACAAACCGCCGCGCTCGCCGCGCTGGATGACGATGAGCACGTCCGCAAGACGCGCTCGAATAATTTTGGCGGGCTGGAATTTTTCGCAAACGCGTTCCGCAAGCTGGATTTGGAATATGTCCCGTCGTTCGCCAACTTCATCCTCGTCCGCGTCGGCGAAGGCCAGAAAGTTTTTGACGCCATGCAAAAGCTCGGCGTCATCACGCGGCCCATGGGCGGCTACCAATTGCCGGAATGGATCCGCATCTCCGTCGGCACGAAGGCGGAGAACGAGCGGGCGCTGGCAGCATTAAAGAACGCTTTGGAGCACAGCTGAAACGGCGCAGCGGAGCCAGCTTTCATAACACTTCGCCAGCCCGGCTGGCTGGTTTGGCCCTGTCATCACGCGGTTGTAACCGTCCGTGTTTCAGCAGTCATATTCAGATTTCTTTCATAAAAACGACCCAGCGTCATAGTTGAAACGCATCGCCAAAACTGGCGATAACAGATTCACCAGTTCTGGCGATGGAACTTCCAGGGTGGGCGTGTATTGTCAAAGCATACCCAATAATTGTTGCCGACAAAGTTGTTCTCCCGTCGTGCAGTTATTGAATTACGCCACAACCCAACGTAACCATGAAAAAATTACAATCCCACCAAAAACCCGAACCTAAAAATGGAAACCATGGAAACCAACCTATGAAATCCATGACTTGTCGCGGCTTGATGGTGGCGTTGGTGGCGGTGACCGGTCTCCCGCTGGTCGCCTGGGCACACACGAATGAACCCGCGCCGCTGCTGACGGTCTATGCGGTGGATCCGACGAATCCCCAGGTCTCCTACGATGAGGATCCCTACGTCTATAGCCCGCCAGTTTCCGAGAACCCAACTGTGGTTTATCCCAGCGGGAGCGCGCCCGTCCCGCCCACGCCTCCGGGGCCAGGCGTCATCACCAGCGACGCGCCGCCGGATTCCTACACTCCGAACCGCTCGGACTGGGACAAGTTTGTTTATTACGACCTGCCCACCGAGAATGCGACCATTACCAACGGCCCCTATCTCTCGTCCGGCGTGCCGATGAAATTTGACTTTGGCACCGCCAGCAGCCCGGTTCAACCCGGCTATACCCGCGTGTCCCCCTCCACGCTGTATTCGCCGAGCACCGGTTACGGCTGGGGCAAGTCGGGTGCGGATTCGCGCGACCGCGGGGCGACCGGCACCGGCAGCGGCGAGGAAAGCCTCGAGCGCGACTTCTGCTTGGTGAACGCGGGCAACGCGTTCTATGTGGACATTCCCAACGGCAAGTATCGCATCACGGTGCTTGTGGGCGACCGCACCGCCAAATCCGGCATCACGGTGCGGGCCGACGGCATTCCGATCGTGCCGGGCATGGGCGCGGCGGCAGGAAAATGGTCGAGGGTTTCCGTCCTTTATGAATCCGGGAAGGAAGCCTTTTCCTCGACGCGGGTCGGGCGCGATGGAAAACCGTTCCCGATGCAGAAGAGCGGGCGCATCCGCTTCGAGTTCATCGCCAGCATCGCCGTCATTAATGCACTCACCATCGAGCCAGTCTCGGATGCGGAGTGGAACGCCAAGCCGGTGGTTTACATCGCGAGCGACTCAACCGTGGCCAGCTATGGAAACTCACCTTCTGCCGGTCCTTTTCCGACCGGGACGACCCTGATGGGCTGGGGCGAGCCGTTGTATAACCATTTCGACAGCGGCATCATCATAGACAACCAGGCCCTGGCCGGGCGCAGTTCGCGGAGCTATGCGGAGGAAGGGGTGCTCGACGCAGTCCTCAACCGCATTAAACCCGGCGACTACTTCCTCGTCATGTTCGCTATCAACGACTCTGCCGATGTCGTCCCGAGTGCCAGCGATCCCAACCCCTACAACAATCGTAAAACCAGTCCGGAGACCACCCACAAGGCATGGACGCGCATTTACATCAACGAAGCACGCAAGCGGGGCGGCATTCCCGTGCTCGTCACCTCCCAAACCAAAATGACCTACGACGCCAACGGTCAATATAACAACAGCGTGCAAGGTTATCCGCAGGCGGATCGTGAACTCGGCTGGGAATTGGGCGTGCCGGTGGTGGACCTGAACAAGGAAAGCATTGATTACCTCACCGCCCTGGGCCCGGCGCCGGATGATGGCGATCCGACGACCCAACGGTATCCTCTGGGAAATTTTTTATATCGCAGCAATCCGGATGGTTCGAAGAACGACTACATCCACCTCTGTCCCTACGGCGCCAACGAATACGCCAAGCGCGTCGTGCGGCTCATCAAGAAAACGCCCGGACTCGAAAACCTCGCCAGCCACGTGATCGTTCCTTCTATGCCGCAGCCGGGGCTATCGGTTCGCTCCAACTATTAATTACCCAACCTCTGACCAACCATGAACACGATATTTTTCAAAACGGTTCGTTCTCTCAAGATCAGCGGTTTGTTTCTGTGCGGCCTTGCTCTCGGAGGCAGCCTCACCTCGGCACAGGCAACCACGATCTATGACAGCGGTGGTTTCGAGACCTTCCTTCCATCACAAAATCTCGATGGCCAAGATGCGACCCCGCTCGGCAACGGCCCTTGGGCGCAGGACAACGGCACCAGCACGGCGGAAGTCACCGCGGCCAATCCCATCGAGGGAAATCAGTCGGTCAAAGTCACCCGCGCCACCGGCGACACCGGCGACACGCGCTGGGGCGTGATGAAATCCGTTTCGCCCGCCGGCCTGAACAACGTCGTGAATGTTTACTTCGACATGCGCGCCGTGCGCCAGCCCAACGAGTTCGGGCCGCTCTTCGGCATCGAGGCTTACGACGCCAGCGCGGGTGCGCCCAAACTCATCGGCAGCCTCCTGCTTGACGCCAGCACCGGACAAATCCTCTGCCACGCGGCGAACACCGGCGCGTTCGTTGGCACCGGCACTTATCTCGATGTTATCGTCCATCACCACTACCACCTGACGATTAACTTCACCGCCAAGACATGCTCGTTGTTTGCCGACGGCGAACTCGTCCACACCGAAGGTTTTGTTGACACCAACGCCACGCAGTTCACCGACGCGCCGCTGACCACCTTGGCGCTCGCCACGAACAACGACGCGGGCATCGCCTATTTCGACAACTACCGCATCGAACAGACGACCAGCCAGCTTCCCTATCTGCTCTGGCAAGGCGACGGCACGACGAACACCTGGATTGCGGGCACGGGCACGAACTGGTTCGATGGCATCAGCGCCGTCGCATTCACCAACGGCGCCGACGTGGTCTTTGACGACAGCGGCTCGGCGACTCCGGCGATTCAGCTTGAGGGCAGCTTGATGCCCGGCTCCGTCAAAGTTTCTGCCAATCAAAATTACGAGTTTAGCGGAACCGGCTCCATCAACGGCGCGGCGGGCCTCGTGAAAGAAGGAGCCGGAACGCTTACGATCTCCAACACCAACACCTACACCGGCGAAACCGAAGTGCTCAAAGGTGGATTATCCATTCGCAACCCGACCGGCAGCGCCACCGGCACCAACCGAGTCATGGTCTTCCCCATGTGCACCGTCTCCGGCAACGGCACCATCGGCGGCTCGCTTTGGGTCGCGTCTGGCGGTGTGGTTCAACCCGGCGTGAGCGGCCCCGGCACGTTGACCATCAGCAATCAACTGGTCCTCGACAATGCCGCGCTCAAGTTTGATCTCGGCACCAGCAGCGATCATCTCGTCGCGGGCGGCGATCTTACCTTGGGCGGCACTCTGGCAATCACCAACGCGGGCGGCTTCGGCCCCGGCACTTATACGCTCATCACCTACGGCGGCGCGCTCACGGCGGGTTCACTGTTGGTAAACGATGCGCCGGCTGGCTACTATTACGCCATTAGCACGAATACTCCGGGACAGGTGAATTTGCTGGTCACGCTACCGCCACCACCGCCTGCCGCGCCTAGTAGCTTGGCCGCGACGACGATTAGTTCCTCGCAGATTAATTTGACATGGTCGGACAACTCGACCAATGAAAGCAGCTTTCTGATCGAGCGCTCGTTGAACAATGTGAACTTCTCCCAAATCGCGACGACGGGCGCGGACGCGACCGCTTACTCCGACACCGGATTGGACGCCGGCACGACGTATTACTATCGCGTGCGGGCCAGCAACGCCGGGGGCAATTCGCCTTATTCGAACGTGGCCAACGCCACCACGATACCTTCCGAGGCGGGAGCGTGGTATGCGTTTGAGATGAACTCGCTCGACTCCAGCGGCAACAACAACCACGCGGTTCCCGTTGGCACATTGCTCTACGGTCCGGGCAAACGCGGCCTGGAGGCGGCGCAGTTCGATGGGACGGCCTTCGCGGAAATCACGCGCGTCATCGGCACGAACTTCACCGTTGCGATGTGGCTGAAGACCACCAACACCGGGCCGGCTTCCGGGGCATGGTATTCCGGGATGGGTTTGGTGGACGGCGAAACGGTCGGGAGCGCGGCGGATTGGGGTTGCTCGATAATCAATTCAAAGTTTGCCTTGGGCATTGGCAATCCAGACACAACGATCTTTACCACGGTGAACATCAGCGACGGCAACTGGCATCACATCGCGGCCACGCGCGTCTCGGATACCGGCGCGGTGAAGATTTACGTGGACGGCACGTTGAACATCAGCGCCGCCGCGCCGATGGGCCCGCGCACCGCTCCCAACGACTTGCGCATCGGCGCCACACACGCCACCACGCCGGTCTTTTTTGTCGGCAGCCTGGACGACTTGAAGCTGTATGACCGCGTGCTCAACGCGTCGGAAATCGCCGAACTGGTGCGGCTGACCTTCCCGCAATGGCAGTTGGACAACTTCGGCTGCACGAACTGTCCGCAATCCGCCGCGAACGCCGACCCGGACGGCGATGGCATGAGCAACGCCGCCGAGTTCAACGCCGGCACATCGCCCACCAACAGCTCGTCGGTCTTCAGGATCACCTCGTTCGGCGTGCAGACCAACGATGCCAGCCTCACGTGGAAGACGGTCGGCGGACGCACCAACATCGTGCAAGCGGTGGTCGGCGATGAGAATGGCGGCCTCACCCCCGCATTCATGGATGTGAGCGGGCCGATCGTGGTCGGCGGCAGCGGCGACGCGACGACCAACTTTGTGGATGTCGGCGCCGCCGACGGCGTGTCCCGCTTCTATCGCATTCGCCAGGTGAAATGAAATCCCGCAAGTCACAGGTTCATGCCTGGAATTTATAGCAGGCGAGCTCCTGCCGCACTACTGATTGCCTTTGGCAGAAATAATTGTTGAATCCCGCGCCAAACCGGTTAGTTATTGCGCGTTGAAATGAAACCGACCGACCTGCGGGGCATCCTGCAATACATTCCGCAATTCCGCGAGAAGACCTTCGTCCTCGCGCTGGATGGCGCGATTGTCACCGACGAAAACTTCGCCACGCTCCTGCTGGATGTGGCGGTGCTGCGGTCGTTGAGCATCCGCGTGGTGCTCGTCCACGGCGCGTCGGCCCAGATCAAGGCGCTGGCGGAAGGCCAGAAGGTTGCCGCGTCCGACCTCGACGGCGCGGGTATCACCGACGCCGCGACGCTGCAGATCGCGCTGACGGCGGCGAACCGGCTCACGCATGAAATTCTCGAAGGCCTTTCGGCGAACGACCTGCGGGCGGTTTGTCCGAACGTCATCATCGCGCATCCGCTCGGCATCATCCAGGGCGTGGATCATCTCTTCACCGGCAAGGTGGAGCGGGTGGACGTCGAGATGCTTCAGATGTTGCTCACACAGGGCATCATTCCCGTCATCCCGCCGCTCGGTTTCGACGGCGACGGCAAAACGTATCGCGTGAATTCCGACGGCGTGGCGCTGGCGGTGGCCGAAGCGTTGAAGGCGACGAAGCTGATTTTCATCACGCCGCATGACGGCATTCTCGTCCAGGGCCGGCTCATCCGGCAAATGATCGTGGCCGATCTGGAATCCGTGCTCGCAATGCAGAAAAGCGACATCGCTCCCGAACTGTTGTCCAAGGCGCTCCACGCCGTGGCCGCGTGCAAGGCCGGCATTCCGCGCGTCCATGTCATCAACGGCAAGGTGGACGAAGGCCTGCTCGCGGAGGTGTTTTCCAACGAAGGTATCGGCACGCTGATTTACGCGAACGAATACCAGCAAATCCGCCGCGCGATGAAGAAGGACGTGCGGGCGATCCAGATGCTGACGAAGGAGGCGGTGGAATCCGCCGAGCTGATGAAACGCACCCGCGCCATGATCGAAAAAAGTCTGGCGGATTATTTCATCTTCGAGATTGATAAAAATCCCGTCGCCTGCGTGGCGCTGCACGTTTATCCCGAACAGAAAAAGGGCGAACTGGCGTGTCTCTATGTCAACCCGCTGCACGAAAACCGCGGCATCGGACGGAAGCTGATCCAGTTCATTGAGAATAAGGCGCGCGAAATGGGCTTGAGCGAACTGCTCACGCTCTCGACGCAGGCGTTCACGTATTTTCAGTCGAAGGGCGGCTTCAGCGAAGGCACGCCGGACGACCTGCCGCCCGCGCGCCGCGAGAAATACGATGCGAGCGGACGCAACTCGAAGGTGCTGGTCAAAAAACTCACCAAGGTGTGAACCATGAACGGCCACCGACTCATTCCTGTAATGAGCGCGGCCATATTGTTCGCCCTCGGTTGTGCCAGCCAACGGGGAGTCTATTATTCTATGAATTCAAAAATACCAGATGCCTGCCTGGCGGCCTGCGAGCGGCTGGACATTGCGCCGACGGAATTTATTTTCGTGGTGCATATTTCCCGCCAGACCGCTGCGTTGTTCGAGGGCGGGAAATTCGTGAAACAATTTCCCTGCTCCACCTCGCGCTTCGGCATCGGGCAGATTGAAGGTTCCAACTGCACGCCGCTGGGACTGCATTGCATCGCGGAAAAAATCGGCGGCGGCGAACCGCCGGGAACGGTTTTCAAATCGCGCGAAGTCGTCGGCCACACGTCGCAGCCGGAATTTGTGGACGCCAAGATTACCACGCGTATCCTGTGGCTCGAAGGCCTCGAACCCGGCTTCAATCAGGGAACGAACGTGGATTCGCACGCCCGCTACATTTATATCCACGGCACCGGCGACCAGGAAACCATTGGCGAACCCGCGTCGCACGGTTGCATCCATCTGGCCGATGCGGACCTGCTCTGGCTCTTCGACCGGCTGCCGTCTGGCACGCTGGTGTGGATCGCCGAAAACTGATCCGTTTAACTTTCGCTTCACCGACGAAACACTATCCGCACCAGCCAAATCTTGCTTGCGAGCAGGCGAACGGAGTTTAGGATTCCAACAGTGTTCGCGCGCCTGGCAAAATTTCTCGTCGTCACGGCGCTGGTGTCAACCACCGGCGCGCACTGGGCTGCGCTGCAAACGGTCGCCTGGACGACGATGCTGGCGAACAACCTGCGCTCGCAATCCTTCACCCAGGCAGTTTCGGATACGTTCGACGGCGAGCATCCCTGCTGCCTCTGCAAAGCCATCAAGGTCGGCAAACAATCCGAACAGAAATCCGCCGCCGTCGCGCCTATTTTGAAAATGGAATTCCCGCCGGCGACTGGACGTATCGTTTTGATTTCACCTGCGTCGTTTGAGGTTTTACCGCTGCACGACCATTTTGCCGATTCCTTCATTTCTCCACCACTGCTGCAGCCGCCGCGCAGGCTCTTTGCTTGATTCAACTGTGGTTTTCCGTGTCTGCACCGCGTGGTGCGGACGGTTTGTTTCCCTTTTAATTTGAGAATTCCGAACGGCATTCTCGCAACTTTGCGATTTTAGAAAATGAAGCGATTGAAAATTTTGTCCGTAACGGCGTTGGCGACGGCCAAGGTGTCGTCGGCCTGCGCCTGCGCCTGTGGCTGTGGCGTGTTTGACGTGGGCACGAGTTCCATGTTTCCCGAAGATTCCGGTGGCACGGCGTTTTTCGGCTACACATTTCTGGATCAAAACAAAAACTGGAGTGGCACGTCCGCCGCGCCGGGTGCGAACAATGAAGACAAGAAAATCAAGACGCAGACCTACACGCCCGGCTTGCAATATATGTTCAATCGCAGTTGGGGCGTGCAACTGCAAATTCCCGTGGTGCATCGCACGTTTGATTCGTCGGCAAACACCGGCCCCATCACTTGGACCGACCTCGGCGACATCCAGTTGCGCTGCGTTTACACGGGGCTTTCGGACGATCTCTCCAGCGGCCTGACGCTCGGCGTGAAGCTGCCGACCGGCAGCTACAATCACACCGATCCGGCGGGTGAAATTGACCGCGAATCGCAGATTGGAACGGGCAGCACGGATTTGTTGCTCGGTGCGTTTCATCGCGGGGACATCGCCGGCAGCATGAATTGGAACTGGTTCGTCCAAGCGCAACTGAATTTGCCCGTGCTGAAACAAGGCGATTACCGTCCGGGCCTCGAAGCGGATGCGGCGGGCGGAATTTATTACGAAGGTTTGTCGTTGGGGCGCATGAAAATCTCGCCGGTTGCACAAGTCATCGGCGTCTGGCGCGGACGCGACAATGGCGCAGCAGCATCGCCGGATGATTCCGGCTACCAACGCATCCTCGTTGCGCCGGGCATCGAACTTCGCCTGCATCCGGTGAAGTTCTATGCCGACGTGGAAATTCCAGTTTATGAAAACGTCACTGGCAACCAACTCGTCGCTCCGGCATTATTCAAGGTGAACATCAGCTATATGTTTTGAAAATGGCGTCTGCCTCTGATAACGCAAACGGTCCCAGCCAGCGCAAGGACGAGAAATTATTTCTCATTATCGTCCTCGCGCTGGCGGCGATTGCGGGCGTCGGCAGTTGGTTTGCCGCCACCGCGCTGGCGCATCGCGACCACCTGCACGGCATCGAGCCGGACAAGGCGCGTCAGCTTGAAAAATTTTCCCTGACCGATGCCACGGGACGAACCGTCACACGCGAAGCATTGGACGGGAAAATTCTTGCCGTCAGCTTCCTGTTCACGAGTTGCTCGCTGACGTGCCCCGAAGTCAGCAAACGCATGGCAGAAATCCAACGGCTCACCACGAATCAAACCGACGTGCGGCTGCTCTCGCTCACCGTGGATCCCCGCTCCGACACGCCGGCGGTGCTGATGAAATGGGGCGAACATTACGGTGCCGATACAAATCGCTGGTTCCTGCTCACCGGCGACAAGACCACGCTACATCAGCTCATTGGCGACAGTTTTCTGGCCACCGATTCAAGCGATCCGTTCAATTCCATGCCCGGCAATTTCACCGGCACCGAACGCATTGCCGTCGTGGACAAGCATGGAAAAGTCCGTGTGTTTTTTGACGGGCTGCGCCCAGAAACCCCCGCCGCCGTCGTGGCGGAAATGGCGCGCTTGCGCCAGGAACCCTGAATTTATGAAACACCTGTTAGTGCCGTTTTTTGCGATCCTTCTCACCGTTGGCTGCAAACCCGAACCAGCCGCTCCGGCCGCCGCCGCTGCGACCAATCAAATCTACGCCGTTCGCGGCGTGGTTCAGGCGGTTCTGCCTGATCACCGAACCGCGACCATCAAACACGAGAAAATTCCCGGCTACATGGCCGCGATGACGATGGATTTATCCGTCAAAGACACGAATGAGCTCAATGGCCTTTCCGTCGGCGACGAAATCACTTTCAACTTGGTGGTCACGGAAGACGACGACTGGATTGAAAAAATCCAGCGCACCGGCAAGACCGCCGCCGTCACGCCGCCGCCAACGTGGCGTGTGGTGGAATCCGAGCTCAAAGTCGGCGACACGCTCCCCGATTACGAATTCACCAGCGAAACCGGAAAGCCGGTTCGCTTCTCGGATTTTCGCGGGCAAGCCGTGGCGTTCACGTTTTTCTTCACCAGTTGTCCGCTGCCGGAATACTGCCCGCGCATGAACAAGAATTTTGCCGAGGCGCGCAAAATTCTTACCACCGACACCAATGCGCCGACGAATTGGGAACTGCTTTCCATCTCGTTCGATTCCAGCTTCGACACGCCGGAAGTTTTGTCGGGCTACGGGAAATTTTATCGCGGCGAAAACGCGGATCACTGGATCTTCGCCGTTGCCTCCACCAACACGCTGGCTGGGCTGGCACCCAAGGTGGACTTGAATTTCTGGCGCGCAAACGGTTCCATCTCGCACAACTTGCGCACGGTCGTTTTGGACGGTGCGGGTAAGATTTCGCATCAGTTCGACGGCAACGACTGGACGCCACAGCAACTCGCCGAGGCCATCCGCGCGGCGGCTAAACCGAATGCACCTTGAGCAGCGCACGAGCGGCGTTAATTTTACATTTTCCGCGCGTCCGTAATTTTCTATCTTGGCTCCGTGCATCGTGACTCACTCAAATCCGTTTCGCGCCTCGTCGTGAAACTCGGCACCGGCGTCCTCACCGACAGCCGGAAGCTGATTGACCCCGCGCAATTGGAGCAGATCGTCGCGCAGGTCGCGGCGTTGCGCAAAGCCGGCAAGGAAGTCGTCCTCGTCACCAGCGGTGCCGTCGGCGCGGGCATGGGTGTGCTGGGCTACGAAAACCGCCCGACCGATCTTGCGGAAAAACAGGCCTGCGCCGCCGTTGGCCAATCGCGGCTCATGGCCGTCTATGAAAAACTTTTTGCGGCGCACAATCTGCATGTCGCGCAGGTCTTGCTGACGCACGAAGATCTGGAACATCATGAGCGGCACCTCAACGCCCGCAATACACTTGTCACGCTGCTGAATCGCGGCGTCGTGCCGATCATCAACGAGAACGACGCGGTGTCGTTCACAGAAATCAAGTTCGGTGACAACGACAAATTGTCGGCGCTCGTCGCGTCGCTACTGCCGGCGGATTTATTGGTGATTCTGACGACGGTGGATGGCGTCATCGAAAATTTCGGCAAGGCGGATGCGAAAGTCATCTCGAAAATCGAGCAGATTGACGCGGCCATCGAATGCATGGCCGGCGGCACGACTAGCGCCACGGCAGTGGGTGGCATGAAATCGAAGATCGAGGCCGCGAAAATTGTCGTGCGCTCCGGCATCCCGCTCGTGATCGCGTCCGGCCGCGACCACACCATCCTGGAAAAAATTCTCACCAGTGTGGATGAAGGCACATTGTTTGTCGCGCAACCGACACGACTTCAGGGTCGCAAACGCTGGATCGCATTCTTTCATCATCCCAAAGGCACGCTCTTTGTGGACGATGGCGCGAAAAAAGCGTTGCGGGAGGCGGGCAAAAGCCTGCTGCCGCCCGGCGTCACGCGTTGCGAAGGCGAATTTGCCGCGGACGACGTCGTGCGCATCTGCGATCTGGACGGGACGGAATTCGCCCGTGGTATCGCCCGCTTCAGTTCCGCCGCCGTGCGCGAACGCAATTTGCCCAAGGAAGAGCTGGTTCACCGCGATGATCTGGTGATTTTGTGAAACAGTTTTCAACCACGGATGGACACGGATGGACACGGATAAACACAGATGGGGAATTAGGTCTTTGGCTGGTGGGGCGAGCGTCCGCGCGAGCCGCCGAAAACGCACAACCAACGGCTCGCCGGGAGTCTCGCCCCACCGTCGTCTCTCTCATCCGTGTCCATCTGTGTTTATCCGTGGCTAATTAAAATGAAAAAACAACCTGCGATAAACGATTTGCTCAAAGTCATGGCGAAATTGCGTTCTCCCACGGGCTGCCCGTGGGACCGCGAGCAATCGCACATGACGCTACGCCGCCATGCGATCGAGGAGGTCTATGAGTTGATTGACGCCATCGAGGCGCGCGACGACATCGAGATGGCGGAAGAACTGGGCGACTTGCTGCTACAGGTGGTTTTCCACTGCCAGCTCGCCAACGAACGCGGGGCGTTTGATTTTGAAAAGGTCACGCGGCATCTAGTGGACAAGCTTGTCCGCCGGCATCCGCATGTCTTCGCCACGACGAAGGTAAAAAACGTGGACGAGGTCTGGGCCAACTGGGAAAAGATCAAGAAAGCGGAGAAGCACGGGACAAAACACGCCCGTCATTCTGCGTTGGACGGAATTCCCAGACACCTGCCCGCCCTCCTCTACACGGAAAAGCTTTTGAAAAAGGCGCGGAAGGCCCACCTTGTTGCCGAACCTCAAAAGGGTGGGCGCAAATTATCCAAATCCGCCCTGAGTAAGGCGCTTTTCGAGCTTGTGGCGGCGGCGCAATCGCGTGGTTGGTCTGCGGAAGATCTGTTAAGCGCCGAAGCCAAGCAGCGCGAACGCCAGTTGCGGCGGTTGGAACAAGCCAAATTGCCGAAAAACAAGCGTTGACAGCTTTGGGAAATCTGGTTTAATTCCCGACCCTTTGCGGGGAAATTATTTTATGTATGCCGTCTTAGAAACAGGTAGCAAACAGTATCGGGTTGTCGCTGGCGACAAGCTCGAAATCGAACGTCTTGAAATCGAGGCCGGCAAACCGGTTACGTTTGACCGCATTTTGCTGGTCAACAACGAAGGCAAGTTGAGTGTTGGCGCGCCCACCGTCACTGGTGCGACCGTCACCGCCGATGTCGTCGAACACAAGCGCGGCGAGAAGAAAGTCACGTTCAAGATGAAGCGCCGCAAAGGTTATCACAAGACCATCGGCCATCGCCAGGAACTGACGGTCGTCAAAATCACCGCAATCAACGCATAATATTTTATGGCACATAAAAAAGGTCAAGGCAGCGTAAAGAACGGACGCGACAGCGTCAGCAAACGCCTTGGTGTAAAAGAATTTGGCGGCACGTTTGTCACCGCCGGCAGCATCATCGTTCGCCAACGCGGCAGCAAGTTTGTCGCGGGCAAGAACGTTGGCGTGGGCCGCGACTGGACGTTGTTCGCCCTCACGGACGGCAAGGTCTTGTTTGATCAGAAGAGCCGCCGCGTGAACGTGGTGGCCGAAGCCGCCGCCGCGAAGAACTGATTCGCGCCAGACAATTTCAAGGCGAGGCCTCGACGCCTCGCCTTTTTTGTTTTCAGGCATCTGGCCGGTCGGAAAGTAGGCATGGAATTTTTCCGGAATTCCTGCTTACATTACTCAACTAAAGATTTCATGTTCATCGACGAAATAAAAGTTTACGCGCGCGCGGGTCACGGCGGCAAGGGCTGTGTCGCGTTCCATCGCGAAGCCTACATCACCAAGGGCGGTCCCAGCGGCGGCAACGGCGGCCGCGGCGGCAGTGTGATTTTGCAGGCTGATCACGATCTGAACAACCTCATCCAGCAGTATTACGTCCCCCGTCTGATCGCCGAGGTCGGCGAGGGCGGCATGGGCAAGGGCATGGACGGCAAGGCGGGAAAAGATCTCATCGTCAAGGTCCCCTGCGGCACGCTGGTCTGGCGGCTCAAGGACACCACACCGCCCATCGAAAAGAAAATGGCCCGGCCGGACGATGACGACGAGGACGAGGAAGAAGCGGAGAACATGATTCTCGGCACGAGCACGGGCAAACGTCCGCTGTTTCGCACGTCGCAGGGCAAATCGGCCTTGGAAATTGATTTGAGCAAGGAAGCCGAGCCGTCGGATTTGCCCGATGGCATTGAGAACAAAGGCGAACTCGTCGCCGACCTCACCACGCACGGCCAGCAGTTCGTGTTGTGCCAGGGCGGACGCGGCGGGCTGGGCAATCGCAATTTTGCCACCGCGCGCCGGCAGACGCCGCGTTTCGCGCAACCGGGCGAACCCGGCACGGAAGGTGAATATCTTCTCGAATTGCGCATCATGGCCGAGATCGGCCTGGTCGGTTATCCAAACGCCGGCAAGTCCACGTTGCTTCAGGCGATTTCCCGCGCCCGCCCGAAGATTGCGGCGTATCCGTTCACCACCCTGCATCCGCAGATTGGCATTCTGGAATACACGGATTGGAAGCGGCTCACCGTCTGCGACGTGCCGGGACTCATCGAAGGCGCGCACAACAACGTCGGACTCGGTCATGAATTTCTCCGCCACATCCAACGCTGCAAAATTCTCGTGCTGCTGCTCGACATGGCGGGCACCGACGGTCGCAAGCCGTGGGACGATTACAAGCAACTGCTCAAGGAGCTTGAGCTTTACGATCCGGCGCTCATCGAGAAGCCGCGCCTCGTTGTGGCCAACAAAATTGACGAAGCCATCGCCGAGGAAAACTTGAAGCAGTTCAAAAAGAAGTTCAAAAAGATTTCCGTGCTGCCGATTTCCGCCGCCTTCGGTGAAGGCGTGGATAAGTTCAAGCAGACCATCCGTGAGGCGGTGGAAGAAGCCTCCAAGGATTGAGCTGGTGTCGCGCGGCTTGGCTTCCATCCGGGCGCACCATTTTTCAGTTGCCGCTCCGGCCATTCAGGATGAAGATTGAAGGCACGGCATGAAAACCTTCAGCTCATTCATGGATATGAACAAAATCATCTGCCTGGCATCATTGATCTTCAGCGGCGCGCTGGCACTCCAGGCGCAAACCAGCGACTCGGCGGACAGCGTCACCGTCAAAGATAAAAAAATTTACGCCGTGCGCGGTGATCAGCAGGAAGTGCTCACCGACAACCTCAAATTTCCACTTAACGTTGAAATCACCACCAACGGCACCTTCAAAGTCGGCGATGGCAAGGAGCGCAAGCTTGCGGAGGGACAGGTGATCCTCCGCGATGGCTGGCTGGTCAGTCCGGATGGTTCCGTTCAGCCCGTGATTGATCACGTGGTCATGAAGGCGGGACGCGTCATGGTCGTTCGGGATGGCCAGGCCGCCGCCCTCACTCAATCTTTAAGCTTCCCCAACAACACGGGCATTGATCCGGACGGCTACTATGTTTATCCCGGCGGTCGCCGCGCCCGTTTGAATGACGGCGAATGGTTTCGTTTGGACGGAACCGCCATCCCGACCAAAGACACGGTCACCTTGATCAACGGTCAGGTGAGGTTGCAAAAAGACGGCTCGCTGATTTCCCTGTCCCCGGTTCAAATCATGGGCATGAATGACGGGACCCGTGTCCATGGGGATGGCACCATTCAAAAGTTCAACGGCCCGACTTTCAAGCTGCGCGAAGGGCAAACCATCCTCATTGACGGCCCGAACATAAAGCGCTGACCAAGCGTTGCGGAAAACCAATCTTGAAGTGGGCCGCTGGCAGAACAGGTCGTTCCGCTCTATGCCGTCTCCGGCGCAGCAATCTCAAAAAATCGCATCACGGTATCGCCATGTTTGAGCATTTTCACTTCCATCCACGGCGCGACGAGGTCCAGCGTATCGCGTTTGGTGTGGCCGAGCATGAAACGTCCGCCCGGCGCGAGCAGTTTCGGCAAACTCGTATCATCCAATAACTGCTGCGCAAATGAAGCGGACCGACGGTTCACATTCTTTTCGCCATAGGGCGGATCAGCCATGATCAAATCAAACTGCCGTCCGCTTTCCACAAGCTGTTTCATCGCGGGGAAAACATCCTGCGTGCGCGTCTCCAGAATTCCGCCATAGCCCGCCGCCTCCGCGTTGCTGCGGATGAACTCCGCGTGCCGATGCGATTTCTCGATGCACAGCACCGAAGCCGCGCCACGGCTCAAGCATTCCAGGCTCAACGCGCCCGAGCCGGCGAACAGTTCCAAAACCCTCGCGTCCACGACGCGTCCGCCGAGCGAATTGAAGACCGCCTGTTTAACGAGGTCGGGCGTCGGGCGGACGTCCAGTCCTTTCGGGACTTTCAGAATCCGCCGAGCCGCGTTGCCGCCGGTGATGCGCATGGGGGAATTTAACCGCGAACCAAACAAAACACACGAATGGAAATTCCGTTCGGGCAGTAGGTGGAGTTCGTGATTTTACTGCCTCAGTTAAAAATCTCCGCGAAGAAATCCTTCATCGCCTGCCAGGAGCGTTTATCGGCTTTTTCATTGTAGGCTGCGCCCTTCGAATTATCGTTGCCCGCCATCGGCTGCGTGAAGCTGTGCACCGCGCCGCCGTAGAACGTGAGTTGCCAGTCCACCTTGGCGTCGCGCATTTCCTTTTCGAACGCAGCCAGATCTTCCGATTTCTGGAACGGATCGTCCGCGCCAGCCTGCACCGACACCTTGCATTTGATATTCTTGGCGTCTGCCGGGCTCGGCGCATCCAGTCCGCCATGGAAACTCACAACGCCATTTAATTGCGCCCCACTTAACGCCAGTTCCAGCACCGTCGTGCCGCCAAAACAATAGCCAATGGCCGCGACACGACCGGAATCCACGAGCTTATTCTTTTTCAATTCATCCAAGCCGGCGTTCACGCGCAGGCGCAAGAGGGCACGGTCGGATTTATATTTCGTCGCCTGGACGCCGGCTTCGGTGGTGTCTTTCGGGCGGATGCCTTTGCCGTAGATGTCGGCGCAGAACGCTACGTAGCCCATGCCCGCGAGTTGTTCGGCGCGGTGTTTCTCGTAATCCGTCAGGCCGAGCCACTGATGCACGATCAGCACGCCGGGTCGCTTGCTGGCGATGGCGTTGTCATACGCGAGAAAACCTTCCAGCGTCGTGTCGCCTTGTTTGTATTCGACCACTTGGGTCACGATTTTCGCCGGGGCGGAAAACGCGCAGGCCACAGCGAGCAGGACAGGCAGCATCTTTTTCATGGCGCTACTCTAATCGCTCGCGGGCAATTTGCCAATGGGTTGAAATGCCGGGTAGTGGTCCGAATTTACGGAGCGCGGCATTTATGCCGCTTCAATGTCGCTTGGAATTTGCGTGTTGAAGCGGGCTGAAGCCCGCGCTCCAATTTCAAATTGGGAGAACACCAAATGCCTCCGCAAAAATTCTATGTCTTTCCGCCGCCAACTGTGGTTTTAATGATGCAGCATTTATGAGTAAAAAATCTCCCGTTTCACGCAGCGGTCGTTTCTCCGGCGGTCCGGCTGCAGATGTCGCCAAGTTCACCGAGTCCATCTCGTTCGACTGGCGGCTCTGGAAACACGACATCCAAGGCTCCATCGCCCACGCCACGATGCTCGCGAAAATCGGCGTGCTGACGCGAAACGAATTGAGCGCCATCACACGCGGGTTGAATCAGATCGGCAAGGAGATCGCCGCCGGCCAGTTCAAGTGGAAGGCCGAACTCGAAGACGTCCACATGAACATCGAGTCCGAGCTGACCAAGCGTGTTCCCGCCGGTGCCAAGCTCCACACGTCCCGCTCGCGCAACGATCAGGTCGCGCTTGATGTGCGGCTCTGGCTGCGCGATGAGATCACCGCGTTGCTCGGCGAAATCGCCGGGCTCCAGCGCGCCCTCGTCGCGCTTGGCGAGAAGAATGCCGACGTCATCATCCCCGGCTACACCCACATGCAACGCGCGCAACCCGTCTATCTCGCGCACCATCTGCTCGCCTATGTCGAGATGCTCGAACGCGATTGCGAGCGCCTCTGGGACTGTCATTCGCGCGTGAACGTCTGCCCGCTCGGCAGCGGCGCGATTGCCGGCTCCACCTTGCCGCTCGACCGCAAGCTCGTCGCCAAGCTGCTCGGCTTTGTGAACGCCAGCGGCGAAGTCCAGCTCACGCAAAATTCCATGGACGCCGTAAGCGACCGCGATTTCATGATCGAATTCAGCGCCGCCGCTGCGTTGCTCGCCGTGCACATCTCGCGGCTCGCGGAGGACGTGATTCTCTGGGTCAGCGCCGAATTCAATTACATCAAGATCGCCGACGCCTACACCACCGGCTCGTCGCTCATGCCGCAGAAGAAAAATCCCGACATCGCCGAGCTCGCGCGAGGCAAAACCGGCCGCGTCGTTGGCAACCTCATGGCGCTGCTCACACTGCTCAAGGGCCTGCCCATGACCTACAATCGCGATCTGCAGGAGGATAAGGAACGCCTCTTCGACACCGCCGACACCGTGCGCGCCACGACGCGCCTCATGGCCGCGATGTTGAACAACACCAAGGTGAACAAGCCCGCCTGCGCCGCCGCCGCGAGCGACCCCGCGTTGCTGGCGACCGACCTCGCGGATTATCTCGTGCGCAAAGGCATGGCCTTCCGGCCCGCGCATCACGTCGTCGGCGCGGTCGTGGCGCTGGCGGAAAAAACCGGCAAACCGCTGAACCAACTGACGCTCGCGGAACTGCAAAGCGTAGAGCCGGTGACCGGCACCAAATATTTTGGCCGCGACGCGCTGGGCGTGTTCAATCTGAAAACCGCGATGGCGAAACGGAACATCACCGGCGCCCCGGGCACGAAGGAAGTCGCGAAGCAACTGGCCCGCTGGCGGGAACAGCTTTCGTAAAACATTTTGAAATCAGTTGTAAAATTTAGCCTGTGGTTGTTTGGAGTGCTGATAGCACTTCTTATTTTATTTTTGGTGGGGTTTCAGGTTCTTCAAATATTAGATGACAGGAAGAATCACGGCGGCGCACGAGGCATTGTTTTAGATCAGGACGGGAATCCTATACCTGGTGTAGAATTGGTTTTTCGGAGCTGGAATTGGCGCACGCTTATTCCAATTCCTTTCGCCCATACGTGGATAGTCCAGAATACATTGAAAGCTACGACCGACGAAAACGGACTGTATTCAGTAGTTGGCCCATATCCACGAACCGATTTTGTAAGCATTTCAAAAGTTGGCTATCGACAGGATGGTCCGGAGACGGAGTATATGTGGTATCCTTACGGCTCGAAAAGGCCAGGCCCGTGGGACTTCCACCTTGTTAGTGAAGGGTTGATGCAACAGTCGCAGGTTAAAACCATAGAATTTGCTTCAATCCCATTTTTCCAAAGTGGACATGTTGGGCTTAACCTCATAGACGGAACAATTTCAGATTCAACAAATGCAGATGTCGTCTTTAAGTGGAACCATCTGCCAGCGACACCTAGCCACGGTGATTATGGCAAGTTTGTTATCATTGCGCCGACTGGCGGTGTTTGGTTTTGGGAACAGGATCGGCTTTTTGCTCCAAGGGTGGGCTTCGAACAAGGCATGACATTCTGTTTTGGCATCAACTTCATTGGAAATAAAAGCTCGGTTTACAATGCTTACCCATATCGTCGTCGCGCAGAGTTCTATGTTAAAAGTCGAAATGAGAAAGTTTATGCAAGGGTCTATGCCGAGTTAAACACTGCTGATCATACTTTGTCCTTACGTGCCAGAGTCAATGCCACCGGAAATCGATTTGTAGACACCAAAGGTGGTGCTTATGCAATTGGTATTTATGGGTCAATGTCTCCGAATTACTTAAATCCCGGAGTGCCTTGGTGGATCTCGATTGAGCCTTATCGCGGGCAAGTTATCATGCCTGAAGAACGTCTGCGAAAGATGGCAACAAATTTCACTGCTTATTTCGCAGGCCATTATCAAACTCCACCAGACATTTTGGAGTGGATGACGAGCAGCAACCTCATTCATGACCATTACATTCCACAACATTTGGCCAGAAATTACTCTGCGCCTACAAACGTTCTCGAAAAGTTGATCTCAATAGATCCAGAGGGAAGACGATGGTTTGGTAAAGATGCACGTGCGGTTCTTGATGCTCCTCAAGATGTGAAGAGTTTTTTCAAGACTGTGGAAAATTGAATTCTGAAAATTCTGTTAATCCTGTCTCAAAATTTCTGGGCGTTTTAATTTGAAATGAAAGTCGCCGCCAAAACCCGGACGTCCCAGCCCGCCTGTCGCACGCCGTCGGCCCGGGCCGGGGCGGTCAAGGGCCACGCGCCGGTGTTCCGTGAGATCGTCTGTCTGGCGACGCCCTCGTCAAAGCGGTAGAGGGCTACCGCAGTCCAAGACGCTCCGCGCTCGCGGGAACCACTATCATTCGCGCCAGCGTCTTGGACTGCGCCAGTCCCCTGGCGCTTTTCCATCGCCAACCAACACACCTTCGCTTCAAGCTTTGAACTCGCACTGGCGGAGCAAATCGAATTCTGAAAATCCCATTCCTCCTGTCGAATACTCCCGCCTATTTTAATTTGAAATGAAAGCCGCCATCAAACCTCGGACGTCCCAGCCCGCCCGGCGCCAGCCGTCGGCACGGGCCGGGGCGGTCAAGGGCCACGCGACGGTGTTCCGTGAGATCATCGGACCAGCCATGCCCTCGTCAAAGCGGTAGAGGGCTACCGCAGTCCAAGACGCTTCGCGCTCGCGGGACCACCGTCATTCGCGCCAGCGTCCTGGACTGCGCCAGCCCTCTGGCGCTTTTCCCCCACATAACCCAACGTTCCACCACCGAAGATGACACGGAGCAACTAACGCCTTTCACCACCTACCAATCCGCGTCCACCTCAAATTCATCCCCCCCCGCAATCCGATCCGTCTTGAACCGGTAAATGGATTTCACCATGGCTGGCGAGGCGGTGCGTTCAAACCATGCCGCCGAGCACCACGGATACTGGCAGGCCACCGGCACCAGCCCGTGTTTCACCGCGTTCTGATGAACATAATTCAACCGCGCCAGATACGAGCGTTGATGGGTGAGCCTGGTTTCCCGGAAGTTGAACCTGACCTGCCGTCCCGGCGACTTATCAAGCTTGTTCACCCATTCCGCCGTTTTGACGTGGAGCATGCTCAACATATCGCTCAAGCTGGAGGCATCGTCGGCCTCGGCGGGCGAATGGGCGATGAAATGGTAATGATTCGAGAACACCGCCCACGCCTCCAGTTGCCAGCCAAACTTGTCCGCCACGGTCAGCAAACCGCGCTGCAATACCCGCAGCCGTTTCGCGCCGCAAAAGTGATGTGCCTTTTGATAAGTTGAGGCGGTGATAAAATAGGTTCCACGTTCCGAAAGCTGGTGAGTTGGCGCATGTGGCCAAGGTGTCTTCGGTTCAGCCATGAAGTGACGATGGTGCGGGCATCGCTGAAAGTGAAATCGAAATTTCCCTGCGCACGGGGAAAAGCGCCAGAAGGATGGCGCAGTCCAAGACGCTGGCGCGAAATGCGACGCTCCACGACTTTAGTTGGCGTGTCAGGCGAAAAGATTTACTCTGCACGAACAAATGGACGGGAATTTAAATGATCTGCTCAAGGCGACATCGCGCTCGTTTTACCTGACGCTGCGGATCTTGCCGGCGGCGGTGCGCCCGCAAATCGGTCTGGCTTATCTGCTCGCGCGGACGACGGATACCATCGCGGACACGGAGATCCTGCCGGTGGAGCAACGGCTGGAGGCATTGGACAAATTGCGTGCCCGGATTCTTGGCCAGTCTTCTGCGTCGCTGCAATTTGGCGAACTGGCCAAGCAACAGGGTTCGCCCGCCGAGCGTATGTTGTTGGAAAAGGTGGAGCACGCGCTGGCGCTACTGCCAACGCTGTCGCCGGAGGATTTAAAACTGGTGCGCGAGGTGTTGGCAACCATCACGAGCGGGCAGGAACTGGACTTGCGACGGTTCGGGAATGGCTCGGCCAATCAAATCATCGCGCTGGAAACGGCAGCGGAGCTGGACGATTACACCTATCGTGTGGCCGGCTGCGTGGGCGAGTTCTGGACGAAGATTTGCCGAGCCCATCTGTTTCCCCAAGCGCGGCTGGATGAGAAGCAGTTGATCATGGACGGCATCCGGTTTGGCAAAGGCTTGCAGCTCGTGAATATTTTGCGGGATCTGCCGGCGGATTTGAAAAACGGCCGCTGCTATCTGCCGTTGGAACGATTGGAAGGGTTGAAGCTGTATCCAGAAGTCCTGTTCTCTCCGGTGAATGCGGCGAAATTTCTCCCGCTCTTCCACGAGCACCTGGACAAGGCGGAAGCGCATCTCGCCGCCGGCTGGCGTTACACGAACACGCTGCCATTCGGACAATTCCGCGTGCGGCTGGCCTGCGCGTGGCCGATTCTCATCGGCCTCCGCACGATAGAGCAGTTGCGGGCCGCCAGCGTGACGGATTTGCGGCAGCGCGTGAAAGTCTCGCGCGGCGAGGTGCGGGGGATTTTATTCCGCTCGCTGCTGGCGTGTCCTTTCCCCGGAATCTGGCGCCGATTGTATTCGCCCGCCGGAAAAGCTGTTGCTTCCCGCAGCGATTTGGCGTAAGAAATCGCCATGCAGACCTCCAAATTTCCCCTCTGGATTTGCGCGCTCACCCTGTGCGGCGGCATGATGCTTCACGCCGAGGACACTCCGGCCCAAGCGGCGGCGCGCGCGGCGTTGAATCAAAAGATGCAGGAAGTGGAAGGCACTCCGGCGCCCGCGCCCAAAACTCCGGCAGCCGTGGAACCCGCGCCGGCGACCCCGGCTCCGGCAACCCCGCCGCCAGCCGCAGCAGCCGTGCAAACGCCAACGGAAACCCCGGCTCCGGTCGCCACGCCCGCCCCGGCAACCGCAACGGCGGCAGCCCCGGCGACCGCGCCGGCAACTACAGAACCCGTGGTCGTTCAGCCCGGCGACACCGAAGCTCAAGCCCGTGCCCGCGCCGCGCTTAATGAGAAAATGGCGGAGATCGGCACGCCAGCACCCGCACCGGTGCCGACGGCCGCTTCGGCTACTGCTTCCCGCGTGCCTGCGGCCACCGCTCCAGGATTTAAGCCCATCACCGCCCCGGCCCTCCCGATCAACATGACCAAGGCCGGAAAGCTGGAGTGGTTGTTGTCGCAATACAAAGCCGACCAGATCACGCCGGAGCAATATCACAAGCAACGCGCGGAGATTCTGGCCGAGCCTTGAATCCGGTTCATACTTTCAAAAACCCGCCGGATTTTCCGGCGGGTTTTTTGCTTTTCCCATCCTTGAACTTTGGCCGTCGGTCTCTAAACTCCCTCGCGTCATGCATCAATTTCGTTACGTTGGAAACAAACTGTTTTGTGAAGGCGTCGCCGTCGAGGCGCTCGCCAAAAAATTCGGCACCCCGCTTTACGTCTATTCGCAGGCGACGCTGGAGGATCATTTTCAAAAGCTCGACACCGCCCTCGCGCCGCTGGATCACCTGATCTGCTTCGCGATGAAGGCGAACTCAAACCTCTCCGTCATGCGCACGCTGGCCAATCGCGGCAGCGGGTTCGACGTGGTGAGCGCCGGCGAATTGCAGCGCGTCATCGCGGCGGGCGGCGACCCGAAGAAATGCGTTTTCGCCGGCGTGGCCAAGTCGGAAGCGGAAATTGAATTTGCGTTGCGCAAAGGGATTTACTCCTTCAACTGCGAGAGTGAGCCGGAAATCCTGCGCATCAACAAGGTCGCGGCCCGTCTCAAGAAACGCGCGCCCATCGCCGTGCGCATCAATCCGAACGTCTCCGCCAAGACGCACTCGAAGATCACGACTGGCACCTACGAAAACAAGTTCGGCATCCAGTTCGAGCACGTCGAGGCGATCTACGCCCGCGCGAGCAAATTGAAAAACATCTGGCTGCGCGGTGTGCAGATGCACATCGGCTCGCAATTGACCGACGTGACGCCTTACGAACTGGCGGTGAAGAAAGTTCTGCCGCTCGTCCGCAAGCTGGCGGACAAATACGAGCTGGAATTTTTCAGCCCCGGCGGCGGCCTCGGCATCATTTACAATCCGGCGCTCGCCAGCGGCGAGGCGAGCTGGTGGAAGTCTTCCGCAGCCAAAGGCATTTTGACGCCGGCGAGCTATGCGGAAAAACTGCTGCCGTTGCTCAAGCCGCTGGGCTTGAAGATTCTTATCGAGCCGGGCCGTTTCATCGTCGGCAACGCCGGCGCGCTCGTGACGAAGGTTGAATACGTGAAGCGCACAGGCAAAAAGAATTTCGTCATCGTGGACGCGGCGATGAACGACCTTATTCGCCCGGCGTTTTACGATTCGTTTCATGAAATCGTGCCGCTCGTCAATAAAGGCGGTGCGACGGTTTCCTCGGATGTCGTCGGCGGCATCTGCGAATCCGGCGATTATTTCTGCAAGGACCGTCCGCTGGCCAAGGTCGGCGAAGGCGACCAATTGGCGTTGTTGAGCGCGGGCGCCTATGGCTTTGTGATGGCGTCCAATTACAACACGCGGCCGCTGGCGGCAGAAGTTTTGGTGAGCGGCAAAAAGTTTGCCGTCGCCCGTGAACGCCAGTCCATAAAAGATATTTGGGCGGGCGAAAAAGTTGTGGCATGGTTGAAGTAAGCTTGTGAGCGAAGAACACTCCATAGCGGCCTACTGGTCGGACGGCATGAACGAGGACGGTCTCGCCGATTGGGCGCGTCGTTTGCGGGCACGCCTGCCGGCGAAGGAGGTGTCGCTCGGACTGGTGTTCATGTCGCCAAAGTTCTTCCCCGATGCCGCGCAAGTTTTGGAAATTCTCCGGCTCAATGCGCAAATTCCTTTGCTTGCGGGCTGTTCCGGCGGTGGGCTCGTGGCGAATTCCGAAGAGCTTGAAAACGCCGGCGGCCTTGTGCTGGCGTTGTATTCGCTGCCCGGCGCGACGTTGAAAGGTGTCCGTTTCACGCAGGAACAGGTCGTGGCGGCGGAAGGCGACCATTACTGGCCGGTGGAAACCGGCGTGGTGAAGGACAAGGTCAACGGCTGGCTCGCGTTCGTGGATCCGTTTCATCTCGACGGCGAAAGCTGGCTGCGTTCCTGGAATGAGAGCTACGCCTCGGTCCCGGTCTATGGCGGTCTGGCCAGCGGCAATTTCCCCGAACCGCTCACGCAGATTTACCTCAACGGCGAAGTGTTCGAGGACGGCGGCGTGGCCATCGCGGTCGGCGGCGATGTGACGTTGACCGGAGTGATTTCACAGGGCTGCACGCCCATCGGCGAAGCGTGGACGCTGACGCGCGTGGAGCAAAATCTCATCCGCAACATCGCCAACCGCCCGGCTTATGCTGTGCTGTCCGAGACCGTGCAGCAACTGTCACCCGATGAACAACGCAAGGTGCAGGGCAATTTGCACATCGGCCTCGTCGTGAACGAATATCTCGACGAATTTCATCGCGGCGATTTTCTCGTGCGCAACCTGCTCGGCGGCGACCCGAATTCTGGAGTGCTGGCGGTCGGCGCGTTGCCACGCATGGGGCAGACGATCCAGTTCCAGCGACGCGATGCGGCGGCGGCTTCCGAAGATTTGAGCGAACTGCTCGCCCGCGCCAAAGCCGACCTGGCCAAGACCGAGATTTACGGCGGCTGCCTCTTTTGTTGCAACGGCCGCGGAAAAAATCTTTTCGGCCGGGCCAGCCACGATTCCGAGCTGGTGCAGGCGCATTTCGGCCCGACGGGCATCGCGGGAATTTTCTGCAACGGCGAGATCGGCCCCATCGGCGACAAGAATTTCCTCCACGGCTTTACCGCTTCCATCGCGCTCTTTGTGAAGAAATCGGCGTAATTCGCATTGCTTTTGGCGGTCAAGCCGCCATCCTCACGGTAAATTTGTGCCAGACGAACAATCCAATTTAAACTCGCCCGCCGCCGCCCGGAATCCCAGCAACCGCCGGCGCGGGCGTCGGGGTGGACGTGGCCGCAGCCGTGGCCCGCGTCCCGCACCGAAACCCGGCGAAGCGCCTGCCGCTGACGAAATTTCTCCCGCACCGGAAACGGTGGAATCCACCGCGCCGCCCGTCGAAGCCGCCGACCATGGCGACCACGGCGACCACGAGGAGCACGAGGCTGAATCTTCCGGCGGTTTCCGCGAACCACATGCGGAAGCGCCCGCCGAATTTGCCTCGCATGAGGCGGAACACGTTGAGCATCACGACGAGCCCGAGACCCCGGCAGAAATACCTGTCACGTCAGAAGCTGAACCGCAGCGTCCGGCCCAGCCGCCGCGCGAACAATTTCGCGATCGTCGCCCGGATGACCGTCGTCAGGAGCGCCGGCCGGAACCGCAACGCCCCAAGCCGTGGGTCAAGCCCGCCGATTTTCGTCCCGCCGAAGCCTCGGCCATCGCCCAAGCCGTCGAGCACGCCACGGAGATTGCCGAGTCGCTCAAGCAGATGATTGATCATCTCGACGAAGTGCTGGAACTCGTCGAGGTCGCCGAACGACAGAAGCTCGCCGATGAGCGCGAGATCGAAGAACTTCGCCGCGCCCTGCGCCGCATCCAGCCGCCGCGGCGCGAACCCCCGCCGCAACAGCAGCAGCGCGATCCACGCCGGGATCAGCCGCGTCGCGACGAACCCCGCCGCGACGAGCCGCGACGTGATTATCGCGATCAAAACCAGCGGCGCGATGAACCCCGCCGTCCGCAGCCTGAATCGCCGGCTCCCGCCGCCGAGGCTCCCCAGCCGCCGCCGGCTGCCGAAGGTTCGGATATGCCGCAGACGGACTGAACTTCTTTCCGCGCCATGAAGCTCGCGGAAAAACAACAGCAACTCACCGCTGAACTGGCCGCCCTGAAAAACGGGCAGGATCGTTTCGCGCACCTCGTCGAACGCGCCAGACAGCTTCCGCCGCTCACGCCAGAATTTCGGACGGCAAAAAATTTGCTTCCCGGCTGTCTTGCCAAGTTGTGGTTTGTTTCCGAGTTCCTCGAAGGCCGCTGTTTCTTCCGTTGTGATTCTGATTCGCTCGTGGTCAAGGCCATTGCTGGATTGCTCTGCGATTTTTACAGTGACCAGCCGCCGGCTGAAATTCTGGCGCATAGCCCGGATTTCCTTGCCCCGCTCGGCATCACGCAGCACCTCACGCCCAATCGCCGCAACGCGCTGGCCAAAGTCTGGGAGCGCATCCGGCAATTTGCCGAAGCCAATGCGAAATGAAATTTTACGATGCCCACAACCATTTGCAGGATGACCGTTTCGCCGGACGGCAAAAGGAATTGGTCGCTGTGTGCAAAAAAGCCGGGGTCGCCCGCATGGTCGTCAACGGCGCATGCGAATCGGACTGGCCGCAAGTTCTTGCTCTGGCACAAGAAAATAAAATGGTGCTGCCCAGCTTCGGCTATCATCCGTGGTATCTGGCCGAGCGCACGCCGGACTGGCTGGCTCATCTCACAAAATTTCTCGATGAAGTTCCCAGCGCTGTCGGCGAGATCGGCCTCGACCGCTGGAAACCGGATTTGCCTTACGAGGGACAGGAGGAAGTTTTTCTCGCGCAACTCCGGCTGGCCGCCGAACGCAATCTGCCCGTGAGCATCCACTGTTTGCAGGCGTGGGGACGGATGCTGGAATTGCTTCAGAAAAATCCGCGCCCGCAATGCGGCTTTGTGTTGCATAGCTTCGGCGGTCCGGTGGAGATGGTTCCCGCGTTCGCCAAACTTGGCGCGTTTTTCAGTTTTCCAGGCTACTTTCTACATGAGCGCAAACTGAAGCAGCGCGAGGCGTTCAAGCAAGTTCCCGCCGACCGTTTGCTGATAGAAACCGACGCGCCAGACCAGCATTTGCCGCCGGAAAAGATTCTGCATCCACTCGCCGATGCTGATGGCAAGCCGCTGAATCATCCCGCCAATCTGCCCGCCGTTTATGCGGGACTTGCAGGATTCCTGGGTGAGAATATTGAGTCGCTGGCCACCCGTGTTGAAGAAAATTTTCTGCGTATGTTTGGCGAGGCCAAGCGGCACTGACTTCAACCATGGGCTGGTGGGGCGAGCGTCCTCGCGGGTCGTGTTTGAGGAGAGAGCTTCTTTTGTAAACAACGGCTCGCGAGGACGCTCGCCCACCGATCACAATCAAGCTTCCGCAATTTTCCGCACGACAAATCCCGCCGCCGCGAAACCAAACGCGCCCGTCACAAACGTCGCCGAGCCAAGACCGCCGTTGCAGTTCAAGCGCGCGCCATCTTCGACCGTGGAGCGCATTTCGCAAACCGAGCCGTCCGCCTGCGGAAACACGGCCCGTTCCACCGAATATACGCACGGCAGGTTCATCACCGAATGTTCGGCGGGAAAGCCATGCTCCTTGCGCAACCGCCGCCGGACTTCGGACAGCAGCTTGTCGTGGCTGGCCTGGGATAGATCGCCGACCCGCACGGAAGTCAGCTCGCGACGTCCGCCGGCACCACCGCAGGCGATGACCGGCAGATGTTGATCGCGGCAGCGCACGAGCAATAAAATTTTATTCGTCACGTCGTCAATCGCATCGAGAACAAAATCAAATTTCGTCGCGAGCAAGTCAGCGGCGGTTTGTTCGTTGAAAAACTTCTGCTCCGCCGTCACGCGACACTCGGGATTGATGGCGCGGATACGTTCCGCCATCGCCTCGACTTTCGCGCGACCGACGGTTTCGGTTAGCGCGTGAAGCTGGCGGTTGATGTTCGTCACGCAGACCTCGTCCAAATCCACCAACGTCAGCGCACCGACGCCGGACCGGGCCAACGCCTCCGCCGCCCACGTGCCCACGCCGCCGATGCCGACGACGCAGACGTGCGCCGCGCGCAGGCGCTCCAGACCGCTCTTGCCATACAGCCGCGCGATACCGCCGAATCGAGTTTCAAAGTCACTCATGCCGACAAAATTGTGCCAAAACCGGCAACAAAAGGAAAATTTTTGACAATTACCCACCTTGTTATTTTTGCCACCCGCGACCAGATTAAATCATGAAACCGAACGCGCCCATTCGTTACAGCGGCGAGGTGGTTTACATCTACGCTTTTGATGTGGCGTATGACACCGCGCGCAAGCCGATCCACGAACTGCTCGGCCAGCCGGTGGCGCAGTTCGCTGTGGACGCCAGCAAGCGCAGCCCGCGCCAGCTTTTCTTCTACAAGCCCCAGATGATCCGCCTGCCGCCGATGGAACGCATCGGCCCGCTCGGCCCGGTGCGCGTGGAGCGCGTCATCAAGCTGCTGCCGGTCGGCGCCGTGAGCATCACCGTGCGCGTGCCGTTTGCGGTGAATCATGTTGAAGAACTGGTGGCATTCCATGATTTGCAATTCAGCAACGGCTCGCTGCATGACGAGGTCCGCCGCCTGGCGCAGGATGTGGTGGCCGAATTGCGCGGGCATTTGATCCGCCCATCACCCCAGTTGCCAGAGGAGGAAGCTTACACGGTTTTCTGCATCGCCGCGCCGGTATTGAATGCCGAGAACGCGCCAATGAATGCAGAGCAATGGTTCCACGCGCATCGCCGGCAGGTGGCCGCGCTGCTCACGCAGGAGGAGGAAATGGACCGGCTCTCGAAGCAGGAAGCCGAGGAATCCACCGCGCGCTACCTGAGCTATTACGAGGACGACCTGTGCGTGGTGGACTGGGATGCCGCGTTGCTGGTGGACGCGCCGCAGGATTTCGACGAGACGCTTTACATCATGGAGCTGGCGAATCTGCAGCTCGCCGAACTCGAAGCCTACGACCGCCTGCTGGATGACGCGCTGGAACGCTCCTATCGCGATCTTGGCGAACAGCCCTTGCGTTCACGTCGCGACACGATGCGCGAGCTGCGCGAAATCCGCATTGATATGGCGCGGTTCAATGATGAGTTGTCCAACACGACCAAGTTTTTCGGCGACTGGCATCTCGCGCGCATCTACGAAAAAATTTCCTCCCGCTTCCATCTTGGCGAATGGCACCGGACAATTGACGGCAAGCTTAAGACGCTCGATGACCTCTACCAAATTCTGAAGCACGACCAGAACAACCGCGTCATGGTCTGGCTGGAAATCGCCATCGTGGTGCTGTTCGTAATAGACTTGGTGGTCTTGGTGCTGGGGCTGAAGTGAAAGGCGGGGCAAGCGTCCCGCGAGCCGCATTCAACCCATTAACTCCTTCAACTTCTCCGTCTCGCTTGTCGGCGGCTGACATGTGTTGCCACTGCAAACGTAAGCGACGGCTTCCGTTTTCACCGGCAAGGTTTTGGCGAATGCTTCGACTCCGCCGGTGTTGCCAAGAACAATTCTTTTCGGCTGATATACCGAATGCACGGCCTGAAGCAATTCGTGAAAATTCGTGTCTCCCGCAATGACGACGCGACGCGGCTCGTCCAGCCAGAAATCCAGCACTTGCAGCATGTAGGCCAGCGCGGCGGGCTGGTGTTGCAAACGATGCGCGGCGAGTTGCAACGTCGCCTCGGCGGACTGCTTGAAATCCTCGCGGCCCGTGATGGCGGCAAGCTTGAGCAGCGCGAGCGTGGCGACGGAATTTCCCGAAGGCTCCGCGCCGTCGTAGTCGTCCTTTACGCGGAGGATCAAATCGTTCGTATCCGCCGGGCTTTGCCAGAAGCCGCCGTTCGCCGGGTCGTAAAATCTGGTGAGCATCGCTTCCGCGAGTTCAATGGCAAAATCCAGATGCTCCGGCGTCAGCGTGGCTTCATAGACATGAATCACGCCGTCGAGCAGAAAGGCATAACCTTCGAGCAATTGGACGTGGTCGCGCTCGCCGTCGCGCCAGCGGTGGAAGAGTGTCTTCGTTTTTTCGTCCCAAAGTTTTTCCTGGAGGAACGCCAGGTTCTTCTCCGCCGCCACGCGATATTTTTCTTCGCCCAACACGGCTGACGCACGGGCAAACGCGCCGAGCATCAGGCCATTCCAAGACGCGAGAATTTTGTCGTCGAGATGCGGACGGATGCGCCGGGCGCGGACGGCGAGCATTTTAGATTTGGCAGCGGCAAGCAAGGGTTTGTCGGCTTCAGCAACAACGGGGTTCACGACGCTCAGCACATTCAACCCCGGCAACGGATTAGGATGGCTGTGGTCCACGAAGTTGCCGGCCTTGGTGATGCCGAAGTATTGCGCGGCGACTATGAATTCCTCCGGCGAGAGCAGCTTGGAAAGTTCATCGTGCGTCCAGCAATAGAATTTGCCTTCCTGGCCCTCACTGTCGGCGTCCTCGGCGGAATAAAATCCGCCGTCAGGATGCGTCATGTCGCGCAGGACATAATCCAGAATATCGCGAACGGTGTCAGCGTGCTGAGCGGCGGGTGACGAGTGGCGGCTGACGAGATGCGCGTCGAGGTAGAGATGAACCAACTGGGCGTTATCGTAGAGCATTTTTTCGAAATGCGGCACGAGCCATTCGGCGTCCACGGCGTAGCGCGCGAAGCCGCCGCCCAGCTGGTCGTGAATGCCGCCGGCGGTCATCTTCTCGCACGTTTGCAACACCATCTGCTTGGCCGCGTCATCGCCAAAACGCTTGGCCGCGCGCAGCACGAGAGAAGGAATGCTCGGCTGCGGAAATTTGGGCGCACTGCCGAAGCCGCCGTTCACTGCGTCGTAGGATTCCTTGAACATCGCGACGGCGCGCTTGAGGATTTCCGGTGTGAGCGGGGAGTTTTCCTTGGCATCGCGGGCGGTGATGAGTTCGAGACGTGCGTGGAGTTCGTCGGCGGAGGCGACAATTTCCGTCTGCCGTTCCTGCCAGAGTTGGGCGATTTGCTGGAGCAATTGGAGAAAGCTCGGCCGCCCGTGGCGCGCGTCCGGCGGGAAATAGGTGCCGCCGAAAAACGGCTTCAATTCCGGCGTGAGAAAAACGCTCATCGGCCAGCCGCCGCTGCCGGTGGTGGACTGCACAAAAGTCATGTAAATCTTGTCCACATCCGGGCGTTCCTCGCGATCCACCTTGATGCTGACGAAATGCTCATTGAGATATTTTCCGATGGCTTCGCTCTCAAAACTTTCGCGTTCCATGACGTGGCACCAGTGGCAGGTAGAGTAGCCGATGCTTAGGAAAATGGGTTTGTTTTCCGTGCGCGCCTTGGCGAAGGCTTCGGCGTTCCACGCGAACCAGTCCACCGGATTATGCGCGTGCTGGAGCAGGTAGGGCGATTTTTCCTGCGCGAGACGATTGGTGTGTTTGTGAGTCACACGACAGAATTAACAGAATTGAACCAAATTAAAACCGGCAAAAATGAAATCGTCTCCCACGGGCGCCTCCGCTAGGCTGGACGCATGTTGTCGCCGAAGCCGTGGCGGGTCGAAGCCGTGATCCAGTTGATCGCGGGCGTGCTCGTCTGCCTGTGCCTCGGCGCGGCAACCATCGGACTCCTGCGACAGGCGGGCGTGACGGCATTTCAATCACCGGACAGTTTTGCCTGCGTGCTGCTGGCGACGTTGAGTTTTCAGGGTGCGGCGTGGGTCTTGATTTTTATTTTCCTGAAATTTCACGAGGTAAACTGGCGGGATGCGTTTGGACTGCGCAACCAGAATTTAATCCGGTCGTTATTGCTGGCGGTGGGCGTGCTCGTGGTGATATTGCCCGTGGTGTTGCCCTTGCAACAATTGTCAGTGGTGGCGCTGGAAAAAATCGGCTGGGCGCCCGAAGACCAGCGCGCGGTGGATTTGCTGGTGAATGCCGGGTCGGTCTGGATGAGGGGTTATCTGGCGTTGTTCGCCGTGGTGCTCGCGCCGGTGGCGGAGGAATTTATTTTTCGCGGCGTGCTCTTTCCTTTCATCAAACAACTGGGCTATCCGCGGCTCGCGTGGATCGGGGTGAGCCTGCTGTTCGCGCTGATCCATCTCAACGCCCCGACGTTTGTGCCGCTGTTCGTGCTGGCGCTGACGCTGACGTGGCTTTATCAAAAAACGGATTGCTTGCTCGCCTCCATCACCGTCCACAGTTTGTTCAATGCCGCCAACCTGGTGGTTCTATTCCTGCAAAACCGATGAACGAATTTGAACTCATCGCCCGCCTGACCAAAGCGTTGCCGACGAATGGAACCGTCGTGACCGGCGCGGGCGACGACTGCGCGGTGCTGGACCTTGGCGTGCCGGAGAATTTGATTTTGTTCAAGACGGACGCGGTGGTGGAGGGTATTCATTTCACCAGCGAAACGCCGCCGGAGAAAATCGGGCACAAGGCGCTGGCGCGCTGCTTGAGCGACATCGCGGCGATGGCCGGCACGCCGACGGCGGCGCTGGTGACGATCGCGCTGCCGAAAAAGTTCGACGCGGATTTCATCACAAAAATTTACGACGGGCTGAATGCACTGGCAAAAGAGCACGGCGTGGCCATCGTCGGCGGCGAGACGACGACGAATCCGGAGCGCATCCTGATTTCCATCTCACTGCTCGGCACGGTGCCACGCGGACAGCAGGTTTTTCGGAGCGGGGCAAAAGTTGGCGACGCCATCTTTGTCACAGGCGAACTCGGCGGTTCGCTGGCGGGTAAGCATCTGGATTTCGAACCACGGCTGGCCGAAGCGCGCTGGCTGACGGAACATTTCACGCTTCACGCGATGATGGATTTGAGCGACGGACTGGCGGGTGATTTGCGGCACATTGCGGAAGCCGGCAAAGTCGGCGCGGTGCTGCTGAAATCCGCCCTGCCGATTACGCGCGCAGCCAAACTGCGGGCAAAGGAAAGTTCCACCGCCAAGCCAGCGGCGCTCGCGGCGCTGACGGACGGCGAGGACTTTGAACTGCTGTTCACCGTGGCCAGCAAGGACGCGGTGAAATTACTGGACGCGTGGAAGAAAGAATTCCCAAAACTGAAATTGAGCTGCATCGGGAAGATCATCGCCGAAGAGGGTATTTTTCTGCGGGATAAGCACAGTTCGCATAAACTCAACGCGCATGGCTACGTTCATTTCGCATAGTCCGGCCGAAACGGAATCGCTCGGCGAGCAGTTCGGACGCGCGGCGCAACGCGGACTGGTCATCGCCTTGAGCGGCGACCTGGGTGCGGGCAAGACGCAGTTCGTGCGCGGACTGGCGCGCGGGCTGGGAATTTCTGGACGCGTGCATTCGCCGACGTTCACGCTGGTCAACGAATACGGCGGCGGACGGCTGAAGCTGTTTCATCTGGATTTATACCGGCTGGAAACGGCGGAACAGATCTTGAGCGCGGGCATCGAGGAATATTTGAAGCCAGATGGCGTGAGCGTGGTGGAATGGGCGGAGAGACTTGAAAGTTTCAAGTTTCAAGTTTCAAGTTTCAAGAATGTGAAGGTTGAAATCATTAGCGAGTCCGAACGCAAAATTATTTATGACGATCTTGGCGCTTGAATTTTCCTCAGAACGGCGCAGCGTGGCGCTGGCGCGGGACGGAATTGTGTTGTCCGAAGCAGTGGAGCAAACCGGCGGCCGGGCAACGAATGCGCTGGGTCTGATCGAAAGCGCGCTGGCGACGGCCGGGCTTTCGCGCGACGAAATTGAAGTGATCGCAGTGGGCTTGGGGCCGGGGAGCTACACGGGTATTCGTGCGGCGATTGCGGTGGCGCAGGGCTGGCAACTGGCGCGGGGCGTGAAATTACTTGGCATTAGCAGTGTGGAAGCTATCGCTGCGCAGGCGCAGGTGAAAAACATCCTGGGCACCGTGAACGTGGTAATTGATGCTCAACGCGGCGAGTTTTATCTGGCGACATGGGAAGTTACCGGAACGGCTTTGCGGGAAATTTCGCCATTGAAGATCGCATCGCAAGCCGAGATTGAAGCTTTACGGACGGGCAGCGGAATCTGCGTCGGACCGGAAGCAAAAATGGAATTATTTCCAAAAGCGGCGTTGATCGCGGTGCGAGCAGCACAAAGAAGTAATTTTCTGGCCGGCGAGCATCTGGAGCCAATTTATTTGCGGGAGACGACATTTGTGAAGGCCGCACCAGCTCGCCACTGATTTAAGACAGTGAATCTTCCCAGTCAGCAAGCCGAATGCGGATACGCTGACGGGTTTACAAGTGGCACGGTTTCCCAGTTAAAAGACCTCCTGCCAATAGTTGGGCAAGTAGTGCGTAGGTGGCGAAATGACCTTGAGAACCTCGTCAAAGTGGAAGTTGTATTTTCCGTTGACCTTGATGTTGCTGACCTTGATCTGTCCACATACGTCATAAGTGGTGCTACCACCGCCGTTGAAAGTAACGTCGGCTGACGGGGCATACAAATTTATGGTCAATGCGGCATTGCCGCCGAAGCTGATGTTTTGGCAATTCGGCGTGCCATAGATTTTGAGCGCGTCGGCATACTGGAAGAAGTTGTTGACCAGGCCATTCCCAGTGTCTATGTCTGCATTAGAGTAAATCGTAACATTGGCATTGGTATTGACCGTTAGATTGTCTTTGCTGTTATTGAAATTAATCCCGCCGGGCAGATAAAGCACCACATTGGTAGCGTCTATGAATATAGCATCCTGCAGTTGTCCTGAATTCCCATAGTATTGGTAATAGATGGGATTGTTGGTGGTGCCAGGGTTGCCGTTGATATTGGTGATGACAAGCGAATAGACCACTCCGCCAATCTGATAGCCACTCACACCGCTTACATTGGTGTATGAGTAAGTCTGCCCGGCGATAAAAATGTTCGAGGCGGTTGGGGCTGGCACCGACCGCCAACTTGCCGGGGTTGGCACCGATACCGGAGGAAATTGTATGTTCATGTCATCGCGCTTGTGGCCCGGCTGAATACCAAAATTGTATGGGTGGGCAGGATCGGGGCCGATCCAATTGAGATCGCCAACGGTGCCGCCACTGCTGATGGCTACCGTTCCACCCGGCCCAGTGTTGACATACCCGTAAATATTCACTCCACCAGCATTCAGCAATGTTCCATCCGTTCCGACGACCACACTGGCCGTCCGAAGCGTGTTGGTATATGTGCCAAAGTTCCTGCCATTCATAAACCAGGTGCTGTGCCAGTAGCTGGCGGTCGGATCGGCGGAATTATAGCTGTCCACGGTGCATTGATTGCCGTTGAAATCCATGACATACTGAGCCGTCAGTCCACCGGACGCGGAGGAATCGCCCATAGTCTTGACGAATACTTTGCGAACGGCCGGCTCACTATACGATGCGGCAACAGCACCATCGCCCAAAGAAGGCCCCGGGAGCTTCCAAAAGGTTTTCCCAATAGACAAAATTGTGGGCGTAAAATCAGTGCCATTGACCACGTTGGTCACATAGACATCGTAGTAACCAAAGTTGCCGTTGGTGCGGCTGATGTGGAAGACGTTGCCGGACTGGGTCCAACCATCTGAAGTCGCCGTGTTCGCCCAGTTGGTCAACGAAGTGGGAGTGCCAGCGTATTTGTTGAGCATGGCCAGCGCATCCTCCACACCGGCCTCAGCCAGGGCCATCGCCCCGCTCCAGGTCTGGGAACGCGCCACGGTCGTATATTCGCTCTGCACCAAACGCAGGTAACTGATAATAGTGATTGCAGCGATGCCGGCGACCACGATGACGGTCACCAACAAAGCGCCGCCTTGATTTTTCTTTCCGAGTTGGCGACGTATTTTCATGGGTAAAGCGGGCAGGAATTAAAAATTGCGAACGACAATCTTGGCGGTCTGCACACTTTCAGTGGTGAGATGTGAACCGAGAACCGATCGCCAGCAATGCCAGCGGAGGTCAATCAGCTTGGTTTGATTCAGCGAACTCGCCGGAACAAATGCGAAGTTGCCCGCGGCATTTCGCTGGTAATTGCTCATGCTGAGATAATCACAATTCTTCAGCATGACTTGAGCTGCCCCGTTGCAGGTGCGGACGAAACTGTTTGATCCATCCCACTTGTAATCAACCTGGTTGCCAGCCACGTCCACCATTTTTATTTCATTGCTGGTAAAAAGCATGACGTTGCTGATGCTCCGTATGTCCCGGCTCAACAGGTCCAGCGTGCGGCGGCTGTCCTTGTCGAGATCATGATAATTCCCGATGATCACAAAACTTTTCGAGACGTAAATGGCCGTTGCCAGCACCGATCCCACCACGATTAAACCGAGCGTCATGGCGATCATCAGTTCAACCAGGGTCCAACCGGATCTATTTTGAACCCGCTGACGGCTTGGAAAGGATGAAAAGGTGTTCAACATGCAATTTCAATTGTTGGTGGCGTAATACACGTAATTCTGCAATCCGTATTGGGCCACAAATGTGCTCATGGTCCGGGTGTGCGCGTTGAAAATGCCATAGTGCGAATTCGTCCACTTCACGGTCACGGTCACTCGGCACATCTGGGTGCTGTAGCTCGAAGGCGGCGTGAGGCTGATATTTGTCTCAAGCGTCAGGGTGCCGTAATAAACCACGCCTTGATTGTTCGTCACTCCGGAAAGCCCCAGCGGATAAAATTTCTCCACAAAATTGGTAGGGACACAAAGCGGATTGAACAATTGATTCGTGGCTGTCCCCCACGCAATCAAACGCAAACCCTCCATGCGGGATTCCATGATCTGGGTGGCGCGCAAGTTTTCACGCGTCCCCTGAATAATGATATTCCCGGTATTGATGGCACTAATCACGCCCGTGAAAATGATGGCCGCAACCACGACCGCGACCAATACTTCCAGCAGCGTGAATGCAGCGAACGCGCGACGCGGGGGGCGTCCACAATGCGCCGGAGCCAAACTGCTCGACTGTGTGACTGTGCCTAATTTCATTTCATCTAAAGGTTCAACTCACTGGGGCAATTTTGACCGCACTTCCGGGTTGGTGGGTGATCGGTCTCCGGCAAAAACCACGGAATCTTTTGCGTGCGACTTCAAAGCCCAACATTAAACGAGTATTCCCGCCATTCGATTTTAGCAGTTGCCATGCCACTGCGGACCGAAATTCGAGCGAAAAGCGACAGTGGGCGAAAAGGGGGCTTTTTGGAACCCGCTAACAACCTTATGTCGGACGCCCGCTGAATCCCCCCTGTCAGTATTCCTGTGGGTTGTGGGATTGAAAGCCGTTACCGCCCTGTTCCAAACCATTGCCGTCTCAATTCATGCCAGTCTCCCCCGAAGGCCAGTCCCGCAAAAAACCTCGAGCCGTGTATCAAAATCGAGTGGAAACTACTATTTCAACCACTGTCAGCCCGGGCAGGCCGATTCTCCGTCGCCGACGATTCCGCGGTGCGGTTTTGGCGCGCACCCCCTCGCTGGCCGCCCCGTTTTTTTCAACGTGCTGATTGCTTTCTGCGCCGGAGTTTTTATAGTTCGCTCGTTTGAACCATTGAGATGAGCAACCTGACCGACAACGCCACCCCGTGGGATATTGATTCCGCGCGCAACCTCTACAATATCCGCCGCTGGGGCGCGAAGTATTTTGACATCAACGACGCCGGCCACGTCGTCGCCAAACCCTTGCAGGACGCCGGCGCCAGCGTGGACATCACCGACGTCATCGAAGAGGCGAAGGGCCGCGGGCTAAAGTTTCCCTTGCTCATCCGTTTTCAAGATATTTTGCGGCATCGCGTGGAGGCAATTAACAAGGCGTTCCAAAGTTCCATCGCGGAATTCAATTTTCAGGGCAAGTATCGCGGCGTCTTCCCAATCAAGGTGAACCAGCTCCGCGAAGTCGTGGAGGAAATTCTTGATGCCGGCAAACCGTTCAACTTCGGCCTCGAAGTCGGCAGCAAGCCGGAACTCTTCGCCGGCCTCGCGCTGCAAAACCAGATGGGCGGACTCATCATCTGCAACGGCTACAAGGACGCGGAATTCATCAAGATGGCGCTGCTCGGTATCAAGCTCGGCAAGCGCGTCATCATGGTCGTCGAGAAACTGGAGGAACTGAAACAGATCATCACCATTTCCAAACAACTCAATGTCGAACCGCTTATCGGCATCCGCGCGCGGCTGTTGAGCAAGGGCGCGGGCAAGTGGGCCGAAAGCGGCGGCGAAAACGCCAAGTTCGGCTTGAGCACGGTGGAGCTTTTGACGGCGACGGAAATGTTGAAGGCGGAAAACCTCGGCCATTGCCTCAAGCTGCTGCATTTCCACATCGGCTCGCAGGTGCCGGATATTCTCACGGTGAAGAAAGCTGTGCAGGAAGCCGCGCGCTTTTACGCGAAACTCGTGAAGATGGGTTTTGCCATCGAATTCATGGATGTCGGCGGCGGCCTCGGCGTGGATTATGACGGTTCGCGCAGTGCATTTGATTCTTCGACGAACTACTCGTTGCAGGAATACACCAACGACATCGTTTATTACATCGCCGACGTCTGCAACGCCGAGAAGGTGCCACATCCCGACATCGTCAGCGAAAGCGGACGCGCCATCGTCGCGCATCATAGCGTGCTCATCGTGGAAGTGTTTGGCGCGATTGAAAAGATCCGGCCCGGCGACGCCTTCAAATACGGCGAGAGCGAACATCCGCTGGTGAAGGAGTTGCTCGACATCAAAAAGAACCTCGCGAAGCTCAACAAACTTGAGGCGTTTCACGATGCGCAGGAGCGCAAGGAAGACGCGCACAACATGTTCACGCTCGGCGTCATGGAATTGCCCGATAAAGCGCGCATTGAAAATCTGTATTGGGAAATCAGCCGCGAAGTCGTGGAAAGCTTCAAGGGCCAGGCCTACATCCCGGAAGAAATCCAGAAGCTCGAAGATTCACTCGGCGACCAATACCTCTGCAATTTCTCCGTGTTCCAATCGCTGCTGGATCACTGGGCGCTCGGTCAGTTGTTTCCCATCATGCCCGTCTCGCGGCTAAACGAGCGCCCGACGCATGAAGGCACGCTCGTGGACATCACCTGCGATTCCGACGGCGCGATAAACAAGTTTATTGATCTGCGCGACGTGCGCGATACGTTGCCGATGCACTCGCTCAACACCAACGGCGACGGCAAGGTTGAGCCTTACTATCTCGGCTTTTTCCTGATGGGCGCCTATCAGGACATCATGGGCGACCTGCACAACCTCTTTGGCCGCGTGAATGAGGTCCACGTCTTCCTCGAACCCGACGAACCGACCGGCTATTACATCGAAGAAATCATCGAAGGCGCCACTGTCATCCACTCGCTCACCGCCGTGCAATACGACGAGAACGAACTCAAGCGCCAGATGAAGGCGCAGATGGACGAAGCCATCAAATCCGACCGCATGAAACCCAGCGAAGCCATGCGCCTGCTGGACGATTACGAGCGCGGGTTGAAGGCCTATACCTATTTGAGCTTCTGAAATGTGGATTGGGCACAACTCAACCGGCCCGGTTGCGTTGCGCCCATTCGAAAATCCAGCCTACGCCGTCGCCAGATTGTCTTCCAAAACTTTCGAGTGCCGGTTGTCGTCGCCCACGGCCGGCATTTCGCCTTCCCAAACCTTGATCGGTTCGTAGAACGTGTTCCGCTGCACCGGCGTGCGGCCCGCGCCGCGGATGGCTTTGATCATTTCCGCCTCGGTCTGCAATTGCGGCGTGTCGGCCCCGGCCATGTGGAAGATGTGCTCCTCGATGATCGTGCCGTGGATGTCGTCCGCGCCGTAGCTCAACGCCACCTGCGCGAGCTTCATACCCATGCCGACCCAATACGCGGTGATGTGGTCGAAGTTGTCCAAATAGATTCGGCTCACGGCGAGCGTGCGCAGCGTGTCAAAGCCCGTCGGCGGATGTTCCACGGGAATGTCGTTGTCCTCCGGCTGATACGGCAGCGCGACGAAGCCCACGAAACCGCGCGTCTCGTCCTGCAACGCGCGCAACTGGCGCAAATGATCCACGCGGTCGGCGAGCGATTCGACGTGGCCGAAGAGCATCGTGCAGGTGCTGCGTCCGCCGAGCTTGTGCCAGGTGCGATGGACATCGAGGTATTCCTCGCCGGATTCCTTGCCCTTGGCGATCTGCGAGCGGACTTCCTTGCGAAAAATTTCCGCGCCGCCGCCGGTGAGCGATTCGAGGCCGGCGGCTTTGAGTTCGGCCAGCGTCTGCTCCACGGATTTTTTCGCCATCCATGCCAGGTGGAGAATTTCAATCGCCGTGAAGCATTTCAATTGCAGCCGCGCATCGAGCGTTTTCAGCGCCTTGAGCATGTCCGTG
>Ga0068856_100000175_pt1 | contig 66501 bp, 60 predicted proteins | sample KBSCornC62_FD_66595 | JGI IMG/M metagenome (GOLD analysis project Ga0068856, IMG submission 66595) | Corn rhizosphere microbial communities from Kellogg Biological Station, Michigan, USA - KBS Corn C6-2 | ecosystem: Host-associated > Plants > Roots > Rhizosphere > Soil ...
GCAAGGGCTTTTAGAGCGTAATCTAAGGCCTTGGCGGGATCACCCGTCCGGTTATAGTACGCGCTTAGATTCACGTGCGCCGAGACAAACGTTCCGTGGCTCTGCTCGTTGAGTTCGATCGCCTTCTCGTAGGTCTTCACCGCGACCGCATCATGGCCCAGCGCCTCTTCGGCGAAGCCCATCGCGTCCAGGGCCTCGAGATACGAAGGATTAATCCGCAGCGCCTGCTCGAATTGTTCGCGCGCCCCGCCCCAGTTGTCTTGTAAAGAAAAGAGCTTTCCCAGGTTGTAGTGGTTCTCGGCGGAATCCGGAGCGTAACGGATCGCCTGCTCAAATTCGGTTTGCGCGGCATCGAAGCGGCCGATGGCCATGAGATCACGTCCGAGAATCTTGTGGGCCTCGGAGTTCTTCACATCCAGGGAAAGGCACTGGGCGAGTGACCGGATCGACTCACCAATTTTCTTTTGAGCAAACTGACTGTAGCCAAGTGCGTACCAGCCCCATGAGGATCTGGGATGCCCTTTGACATACTCGGCCAGCATGGGTTCAACGTCTTGGAAACGTCCCTCGCGAATGTAGTTCTCAAACTCTGAAACTCGGGTCTGATCATCCTCCTGGCTGCTTGCTCCCCTCGCCCCGCTCTCAGAAGGCGCACGATTCAGATTCTGTTGGGGCGCTTCGGGCGCAGGCCGCAATCGAGCCAAACTTTGACGAGAACTCGCGTCACCAGGATTGAGGTTCAAAGCCTCTTGATAGGCCGCAATGGCTCCCGCAGTATCTCCCTTTTTCTCAAGTGCGACCCCAAGAAAGTGCTGCGCCGCCGAGGATTTCGGTTGCAGCTTGCTTGCGTGCTCGAACTTCGCCTCCGCCTGCTGCAATTCACCTCTTTCAAGCGCCGCCCGACCCTCCGTGAGATCTATCTCAGCATTCTGATTGCGATCGTCCGCCGCAGAAAGCTCACGTCCCTTCTTCAGTTCGGCGGCCCCTTCCTCCTGCTGGCCGTTCCGTGCAAGTGCCAAGCCCAGTTGATAGTGAGTTTCCCCACTACTGGGGGCCAGGCGGCTTGCGTCACGAAGCTCGACAACGGCATCGGCAACTTTTCCGTCGTGCAGAAGGGCCTTGCCCAGCGCCAGGTGGGCGCGCGCGAAGTCCGGAGTCATTGCGATAATCTTTCGCAACTGCTCGATCTGCTTCCCGGTGCCATGGCTCGGACTATTGCCGTAGGCTTCCGCGAGATTGAACTGAGCCGTGACCAGTGTGGGGTTCAGAGAAGTCGCTTTCTCTAGTTCCGTGATGGCCTGCTCCACATCGGACAACATCAAGGTCGCGCCGAGATTGGCATGCGCCTCCGGGTACTCTGGTTGGATGCGCAAAGCCTGTCGAAACTCCTCGAGAGCCTCCTCATCTTTGCCGTCCTGCGCCAAAACCAAGCCGATATTGTTGTGCACCTCTGCGAATTTTGGCTGCAGCCGCAAGGCCTCATGAAACTCCGCTAAGACTTCCTCACTGCTTGCGCCCTTTCGTCCCAAAAGAAGCCCTAGCGTGTTATGGGCTTCGGCAGAAGGCCGGTTTGTAATTGCCGCGCGAATCCCAGCAATGGCAGCGTCCCAATCAGGCGTGGGCTCGAAAGACGAGGCATTGAGAGCCGCCCCAAACTGCCCTAGCGCCAGCTTGGTTTGATTCTGCCGAAGAAACAGAATGCCTAGATCAAGGAAGTTTGCGGCCGTAGTCGGAGACAGTGCGATGGCTCGTTCCAGGCTTCGCCGCGCCCCGTCGAGGTCGCCCGTCTCGCGTTGCGCTAAAGCCAGCAGGGAATAACTCGCCGCCGCCGCCGGATCCAGTCGAATGCTGGCCTTCAATTCGGGAATCGCTTTTTGCTTCGCTCCGCTGAACCACAGCCCGGCACCGTAAGAATAGTGAGCCGCAGAAGATTCGGGCAGCAGGCGAACGGCGCGCTCAAGATGCACGAGTGCGGCGGGGAAGTTTCCTTCTTGGCCGAGCAGGTATCCCAACAGGCCGTGTGCTTCGGCGTTATTATCGTCTTCCTCAAGAGCCCGCGTCAGTTGATCTTTGGCGCCGCTGAGGTTTCCCTGAGACAGGGATTCCCGGGCTTCGGTGAGATAAGCTGAACCTCCGGCAGGCTGCCGGGTATTCTTGCGAGAGCCAGCCGCTTGCTGCTTCAGCGTGAATCCCAAACCGTAGTAAGCCTGCTGCATCTCTGGATCCAACTCGAGCGCGCGGTCGAACGCAGCAATTGCAGCTTCGAGATCCCCATTTTGGCGGAGAGTCTGACCCAACTCGCACTGCACGGTGGGATTCTTCGGTTGTGCTAAGGCTACTTGGCGCAGGTGGGGAACGGCTTCGGCAGCGTCTCCATTCTCCCGGAGTACGAGGCCGAGATTCAAGTGTGCGGACCATTGCTTGGGTTCGAGTGCTAGAGCTTGCCGGAAGGCGCTGATTGCGCCAGTCAAGTCCCCGCTTTTTGCCAGCGCCGAGCCTAGGTTTGTCTGCGCCCTGGCGTAATGCGGGTTCAATGAGACCGCCTTGCGCAGTTCAGAAACGGCATCGGGAAGATTGCCTCGCCCCATCAGAAAGGCACCCATCCAGTTATGCGCTTCGGCTGAGCCTGGCGCTAGTTCAATCGCCTGCTTGAAGGAATCAAACGCACGCTGGTAGTCTCCTGCACTCCAGTAGGCCTGTCCTAACTTAATGTGGAGATCCGCATTCCGAGGTTCGCGTTTGAGTTGCGCTTGGATTTGTGAGAGCGAAAGGGAGTTGTCTGCTTGCGGTGTTTCGGCATGGTTCAGCTGAGAAGCAACAACCGTTATGTGTAAGGCAGCAACGCAAGACACGCACAAGGGAATGACTCGAAGACTCTTCATGGGTTGGGGTCTGGATATACAAGAGTATATGCTGCCCTCAGGTTAGGCGAAGCCTACTCCTGGTCCTCTAGGATCTCTTTCGGGGGCTGCGGCCTTAAGATTTGTTTTTCGGATCCGGGGCTTTTCCGCGAATCGATTGGATGGATCCCTCCGCAACACAGGTACTTCGTCTCCAGATATTTGTCGATCCCGTATTTTGAGTCTTTTCGCCTCAAGCTCGGGCCGGCCGTTTGTGCTCCCTGAAACTCGACTGGGGTGTTGTGTCCTGAAAGGACGATTCTGAATGCGCCATCGGCTCGGCCCTTAGGCTACACTGACATGCCATGATCAAAGACCGCCGTGGTTTCTTGAAGGCTGCTGGCACAGGTCTTGGCGCCGGAGCCTTGGTTTCCCTGCCGCAGAGCGCAGCCGCCCAGAACTTATCTGGGCAGGGAAGACAAGCCGTATTTCCCGTGACCGATTTCGGAGCAAAAGGCGATGGCAGCACGCTTGACACCGATGCTATCAACTCCGCCATAGAGGCTGCATCTCGAGCCGGCGGAGGCATCATTCTATTTCCCGCGGGTTCCTACCTTTCTTACTCCCTTCACCTAAAGAGCAACGTCACCCTACATCTGCCTACCGGCTCAACCATCGTTGCGGCGCCCGGTCCCAAGCCCGGCGAGCAGGGCAAATATGATCTTCCCGAACCCAACGATCCTTGGGAGAACTATCAGGACTTCGGCCATAACCATTGGCATAACAGCCTGATCTGGGGGGAGGGAATTGAAAATGTTGCCATCACCGGCAGCGGCATGATCTGGGGCAAGGGGTTGAGTCGCGGCTGGGATGTGGAGCCCCGCGCCGAGCATCCGGGGGCCGGAAACAAAGCCATCGCGCTCAAGAATTGCCGCAATGTTTTGCTGCGCGACTTTGCGATTTTGCACGGGGGCCATTTCGGAATTCTTGCCACCGGAGTCGATAACTTCACCATCGACAATCTCACCATCGATACCAATCGCGATGGCATGGACATCGACTGCTGCCGCAACGTTCACGTCTCCAATTGCACGGTCAACTCTCCTTGGGATGACGGGATCTGCCTGAAGAGTTCGTACGCTCTGGGTTACCCGCGCGCGACCGAGATGGTGACCATCACGAATTGCACCCTGACCGGCGACTTCGAGGAAGGTACGGTCATCGATGCGACCCTTAAGCATTTCCCGCCGGAGGCAAAAGTTCCGCGCACCGGCCGAATCAAGTTCGGTACTGAGTCGAACGGCGGCTTCAAGAACATTGCCATCGCCAATTGTGTCTTCGAGGGGTGCAGAGGTCTCGCCATCGAAACTGTCGATGGCGGGATCATCGAAGACGTTTCAGTCAGCAACCTAAGCATGCGTGACATAAGGGAAGCGCCGATCTTCATTCGTCTCGGAGCGCGCATGCGCGGTCCGGAAGGTGTTCCGGTCGGTGTCGTTCGCCGGGTGAACATCAGCAATGTGGTATGCACGAGCGCACCCGGACAGAAGATCTCCTCGATTCTCTCCGGAATCCCAGGTCATGAGCTCGAGGATGTTCGTATCACCGGCATTACCGTCCTCCATCATGGAGGAGGAACCTCGAGCGAGGCTGCCCTGCGTCCCGCGGAAAATGAAAAGAAGTATCCCGAGCCGAACATGTTCGGAACCACGCCCTCGCACGGTTTCTTCATTCGCCACGTGAATGGCCTCGAAATGGGTAGCGTGAAAATCGAATCTGCAGCCGATGACGCCAGGCCTGCGTTCGTCCTCGACGACGTTCAGGGAGCTGACTTCCGCTTCCTGAAATTGCCTAACTCTGAGAGCAATTCGTTCGTACTAAACAAGGTGCGCGATTTCTCGGTCTTTCGCAGCAAACCTGTGCCCGACACCGAGCTGGCTGAGGGTGACAAGCGTTTGTAGGCGGCAGTGGGCGACGAGAGATGAGGAAATCAGAACAACACGGCAAAGCGGAGGCTCTGCTTCTCCTCAACATCGGCCAACTCCTCACCCTCCGGACGCCGTCTGCTATCGGCGCGCGCCGTGGCCGCGCACTGGGCGAACTCGATATCATGACCGATGCGGCGGTTCTTTGCCTTGCGGGGAAAATCGTCTCTGTCGGGAAAACATCCGATGCCCTCAAGGATCCCTGGATCAAGAAACACACGCGACGCCTCACCAAAATCGACTGCGCCGGGCGGGTGGTTCTTCCTGGCTTTGTCGATTCCCATACCCATCCGGTCTTTACCGCGCCGCGCCTCCTGGATTTTGAGAGACGAACCTCGGGGGCAAGTTATGAGGAAATCGCGGAGGCGGGCGGAGGCATTCGGTCCAGTATTCGAGGCGTACGCGAAGCCGCCATGCCGCAGCTCGCGGCAAAGGTCCTTAGCACTCTCACCGCCTTTGCACTCCATGGCACTGTCAGTGTCGAGGCAAAATCCGGCTACGGCCTTTCTCTCGAATCAGAGCTTAAGTCCTTGGAAGCAATCCGCTCCGCGGCTCGCGATTGGCCAGGTACCGTGGTCCCTACGCTGCTTGGGGCCCACGTTGTCCCGCCGGAGTTCGAAAATCGCGCCGCGGACTATGTGAAACTCGTGTGTGATGAAATGATTCCGCGCACAGCCAAGGGCAAGCTCGCGACCTACGTTGATGTTTTCTGCGATCGTGGTGCATTTAGTGAAGAGCAGTCGGTTCAAATTCTCAGCGCGGCGCGAAACCACGGTCTAGCTGTCCGTGCCCATGTCTCGCAGCTGGCTCGTACATCCCTGCAAAGATTGCTCAGCCTTCAACCCCTCTCGCTCGATCACCTAGATTTTGTAAATCACGGCGACATCGCCATGCTCGCCAAGAGTGCAACCGTGGCCACGCTTGTGCCCGGCGCGAACTACTTCCTTGGACTTGCCGGTTACCCTCCCGCACGCAACCTCATCGATGGAGGCGCCGCGGTGGCTCTTGCCACCGACTACAATCCGGGAACGTCGCCCACTCCAAGTATGATGTTCGTCCTGTCGCTCGCTTGCACGCACATGAAAATGTCTCCCGCTGAAGCCATCTCTGCCGCCACTTTTAATGGGGCATGGGCTCTCGGTCTCGCTCACCGCAAGGGTTCCATCGAGCCGGGAAAAGACGCCGATCTCGCCCTCTTTGATGTGAAGGACTATCGCGAAATCGCCTACTGGTTCGGAACGAACTTGTGCGCACGGGTCATCGCAAACGGAATCTGCCTCTCCGGTTCAAAGGATTGATCCCTCATACAAATATTTGCGGCATTGGTCGCAATATTCTTTGGGATATTGCGTTAGCTGGCCTTGCCCCCCTGGCCGGTGAAAGGCCTTTGCACCCGGCTCGACCGTTAGGCCGCGAAGCCATCGCACGGCGCGCTAGAATACCAGGATGACAGGACGCCCCGCATCCACCGAAGCCGCTCCTTATTACTTTCGCTATATCGATCAGGCAAAGGGCGAAAACGGGCTGGCGCTCATCGAAACTCAATTGGACGAAGTCCTCGCCCTTTCTCGGACCATCTCTGAAGACAAATCGAGTGAGCGTTACGCCCCGGAGAAGTGGAGCATCCGCCAGGTTCTCAATCACATCAGCGATACCGAACGAGCTTTCGCATTTCGTGCCCTGTGGTTTGCGCGCGGATTCTCCTCCCCATTGCCTGACTATGACCAGGAGATCGCAGCTGCGGGGGCTGAGGCCGACAGGGTTTCCTGGGCCGATCACGTTGAAGAATTCCGTCGCGTCCGCCTGGCGACCATTGCTCTGTTCAAGAACTTGCCGCCCGACGCTTGGCTGCGCACCGGCATTGCTAGCAACAATCGCTTTACGGTTCGTGCCATGGCCTTCATTACTGCCGGCCACGTGGAGCATCACTTGAAGGTTCTTCGCGAGCGCTATCTATAATCGAAGCTCTATTCCTGGGCTTAGCACCCTGCCTCGGGCATGGACTGGGCCCATTTTTCAACGCGCGGCACTGCTTTTGCAGCCATGAGTCAGATGAGTGTCAAATGAACGGGAGAGCAAACCATGTCCGAAACCGCACAGCAATACACGCAGCGCATTCTAAGTTATTCGGAAGGTGGCGACCCGCTCGAGCTGCTGGAGGCCGCGCCTCAAAAACTCGCCGCGTTGGTTGTCGGAAAAAGTAAGCAACAGCTCGCGCGACGCTCGGCTCCGGACAAATGGTCGGTCGGTGAAATCGCTGCCCACCTGAGTGATACCGAAATCGCCGTGGCGTGGCGGATTCGCCAGATTCTCAGCACAAACGCCATCCACATCCAGGCGTTCGATCAGAATGCGTGGGCGAGCACGTTCGACTACGCACAGCGCGACGCAAGTGCTTCTGTCGAACTGTTTCGCGCCCTACGAGCGGCGAATGTGGCTTTGTTGAAGTCGGTCCCAAGAAAGCTCTGGGACAACTACGGTGTGCACCAAGAGCGAGGAAACGAGAGCATTACCCACGTGATGCGTATGATGGCAGGGCACGACCTCAACCATCTGCAACAGATTGAAGCTAGCCTAGAGGAAGCTGCTTGAGTCCGGAGAAGTGCCATCCGGAAACTCAGGTTCGAAGAAGCCAGGGGCAAACCCAACATTCGTGGCGCTGCCTTCGAAGCCGCTCGTTCCAATGCCAATTTCGGTAGTGCGCAGGCGAACTCTTCAAGGGGATAGATTATTTCTTACTTTCTCTCTGCTGGCCGCTTTGCGATCTGCCCGTATCTCTGGTCTGGAAGATACGGGCGATCGCTACCGCATGCCGCCCTTCAGGGGGGCTGAAGTGAGCGGCTTTCGAGACAGCTTTCCCTAGTAGTGATTCGAAGCAGTAACCCGTTACACACCGAATATGCTTCTGGATTACAGCCGCGATGCAAAGCACGTCAGCTCCGCAGCCTATATCACAAGAGCCATCCCGTGAGGAGTCCGAAGAACGATCCGGTCCGAATAGAACCGCCCCGCATCCAATCGAGAAAATCTTTCGCAAGGACGACCCCATGAAAATCGGATTCATTGGCCTGGGGAATATGGGAATCGCCATGGCCGCCAATCTGCTCAAAGCTGGACACGATCTCACGGTTTACAACCGCACCGCGGCCAAGGCGGAACCGCTGATTGCGCAAGGCGCGCGCCACGCGCGCCGCGTGGTGGACGCTTGCGCCAGCGACATTGTCGTCACCATGCTCGCCGACGACCAGGCGCTTGAGAACGTCACGTTCGAGGAGAAGGGAATCCTCGAATCCCTTCCCGGAGGCGCCATCCATTTGTCTTGCAGCACAATTAGTGTCGCACTGTCGGACAAACTAACCTCTGTCCATCCCCAACGGGGTCAACGTTTCGTCTCGGCACCGGTGTTCGGGCGCCCCGAGGCCGCCGCCGCCGCCAAGCTCTTTGTCGTTGCTTCCGGCGATCCCGATTCACTCAACCAATGCCAACCGGTCTTTGATGCCGTCGGGCAGCGCACCTTCCGCTTCGGTGACAAGCCGTCGAATGCGAACTTGGTCAAGCTGAGCGGGAATTTCCTGATCATGTCGGTGATCGAATCACTCAGCGAAGCCTTCGCTCTGATTGGCAAAGGCGGAATGGATCAGCGGCAATACTTCGAATTCCTCACCAGCACCTTGTTTAATGCTCCGGTTTATAAGACGTACGGCAACCTAATGATTGAAAAGAAGTTCCAGCCCGCCGGATTCCTCGCTCCACTGGCATTAAAGGATGTCCGCTTGGCGCTCGAGGCGGCTGAGTCTTTGCGTGTTGCGCTCCCCTTAGGCGACATCGTCCGCAACCGCTTGCTTATCTTGCTCGCGAGCGGAGGTGAATCCCTCGACTGGTCTGCCATCTCGCAGATGGCCGCGCGTGACGCCGGATTGCCATAGCGCAGACCGGAGTTTTTTAGCCCACTCCCAATAACTTTCCTTCGCGTCCGCGGCAGTCCATAGGATGTGTGATCTGGATCACTTTTCTTGGATTGCGATTACGGGTAGAATCTCGCTTTCTTACCAACCCGCCGCATACAGCTTTATGCATAGGGGGGAGGGACAAACCTCGTGATCGTTGGCGTTCCTAAGGAGATTTATCCAGGAGAGCGGCGCGTTGCCCTGACGCCGGTTGTAGTTCCCATGCTTGCCAAGGCGGGCCTGGAAGTCGCAATCGAATCCGGTGCCGGCGAAAAGGCCGGCTATCCCGATGCGCAGTATCAGGAGAAGGGCGCGAAGATTCTTTCCGACCGTAATTCCGTCTTTTCCCAGTCCGACATTGTGGTGCAGGTGCTCTGCCATGGCGCCAATGACAAAACCGGCGCAAGCGATCTGCAACTAATGCGCAAAGGCCAACTGCTTATCGGCTTCTTGCGTCCCCTGGCCTCGGCCGAGAGCGTGCAACAGATCGCCCGAACCGGAGTAAGCGCCTACGCCGTGGAACTCATGCCTCGTACGACCCGTGCTCAAAGCATGGATGCGCTCTCCGCGATGGCGTCCATTGCCGGATACAAAGCAGTCGTAGTTGTGGCGGATGAATTGCCTCGGATTTTCCCCATGATGACAACCGCGGCAGGCACCATCACTCCGTCGCGCATTCTCGTCATTGGCGCCGGTGTCGCGGGACTTCAGGCGATTGCCACTGCAAAGCGTCTGGGTGCGGTGGTTTCTGCCTACGATGTACGCCCCGCCGTCAAGGAGCAGGTCCAAAGCCTGGGTGGCCGTTTCGTCGAACTGCCGCTTGAGACCAAAGACGCACAAGACGCAGGCGGGTATGCCAAAGCACAGGATGAGGCCTTCTACGCCAAGCAGCGCGAGTTGCTCGGGAAGGTGATCGCCGAGAGCGATGCTGTGATTACAACCGCAGCTGTTCCCGGCAAGAAAGCCCCCATACTTGTCACCGAAGCAATGGTGAAAGGTATGCCTCTGGGATCGGTCATTTTAGATCTAGCTGCCGAGCGTGGCGGTAATTGCGAGCTGACCCGTCCCGGCGAAAGAACCGTGCAATATGGTGTGACCATCATCGGGCCCATCAACCTGGCCGGTGGCGCGCCCTTTCACTCCAGCCAGGTGTATGCGCGCAACTTGACGGCGTTCCTGCAGAACTTGGTCAAGGACGGTAAAGTCCGTCCGCCGGAGAGCGACGATATCATTCGCGACACGCTTTTGACTCAGGGCGGGGAAGTGTTGAACGCCCGCGTAAGAGAGATGTTGGACTTACCACCGTTAGTGGCACAGTAGCAAGTTGATGGTTCTCAGCTCTAAGCGCATTCGTTTGCATCAGGAGCCGACAACTGAGAACCGGCAATAGGAGCTCGCCACTCGAGTTCATGTATCAGGAAGAGGGCCATGGGTACCATCCTCATCGACAGTCTGTTCGTTTTCATGCTGGCGGGATTTATCGGGTTTGAAGTCATTAAGCGAATTTCGCCGCTGCTTCACACCCCGCTGATGTCCATCACCAACGCTCTTGACGCGATCGCCGTGGTTGGCGCGCTCGTGCTCGTCGGCCGGCACGAGAGCAGGCTGGCCTTCATTCTGGGAATCTTTGCAGTGATCGCCGCAACCAGCAACATCGTTGGTGGATTCCTCATCACCGATCGCATGTTGAAGATGTTCAAATCAACCCGTCCTACAAAATCATGACGACCATCTTAGGCAGTCAGGTATTTATTGGGTTCATCTATCTCGTAGCGAGCGCGCTCTTCATCCTGGCCCTCAAATGGATGATCGCGCCTCCGACCGCTCGTCGCGGTATCTTGGCGGGCGAAATCGGCATGGTCCTCGCCATCGGAGGCACCATCCTCCAGCTTGGCGGTGAAGGCAGGCTCGAGCACATCGCGATCAATTACACCTGGATTTTCATCGCTCTGGGCATTGGCGCTGCCATTGGGGTCCCGCTCGGCCTCGTCCAGATGACCGCCGTTCCCCAGCGGACCGCTCTCAGCCACGCTTTCGGCGCATTCTGCGTCACGCTTGTCGGCACCGCCGAGTACTTCCTCGGCGTCCACGGCAATGGCATTCCCGCCTTCAAAATGGCGGTCCTGTCTTGCGAAGTCATCCTGGGCGGACTGACCATAACCGGCAGCTTGATGGCCGCCGGAAAACTGCAAGAGGTACTGCCGCAGCGGCCGATTACCTACAAAGGGCAAAATGTCGTCAATTTGGGAATGCTGGCGGTATCGATCGGGATTGCCGCCTACCTCGTGCACAATCCGATGGCGCCCCATCTTTTCTTGATCATGGTTGGTATCGCCATTGTGTTTGGTGTGATGCTGGTTATCCCCATCGGCGGCGCGGACATGCCGACCGTCATTTCTCTGTTGAACTCCTACGCCGGCTTATCGGCAGCCGCCATGGGTTTCGTGCTCAACAATAAGCTGCTGATCATCGCTGGCGCGCTCGACGGTTCTTCCGGTTTCATCCTCTCGGTCATCATGTCCAAGGCGATGAACCGTTCCTTCACCAATGTGCTTTTCGGGGCGTTCGGCCAGGTGCAAACCTCAGCTGCGGCAGCGCAGGAACAGCGCCCGGTCAAGAGTGCCTCTCCCGAAGAGGCTGCTGGGATTCTTGCCGCAGCCAGCCGCGTGGTCGTGGTTCCCGGATACGGCATGGCGGTTGCCCAGGCGCAACACAAGGTTCGCGAACTCTATGACGCGCTGAGCAAGCGTGGAATTGATGTCGAGTTTGCCATCCATCCGGTGGCCGGACGGATGCCGGGACATATGAACGTGCTCCTCGCCGAGGCCGATGTTCCCTACGATCACTTGAAAGAAATGGATGACATCAACGGAGACTTTCCCCAGGTGGATGTGTCACTGGTCATCGGCGCGAACGACGTGACAAACCCTGCTGCCAAGACTGACAAGGCCAGTCCGATCTACGGAATGCCGGTGCTCGATGTGGAGAAGTCGCACACCGTCATGGTGATCAAGCGCAGTATGAATCCAGGCTTTGCCGGAATCGATAATCCTCTTTATTACATGGACCAAACTCTGATGCTGTTCGGCGATGCCAAGGCGTTCGTGAGCAATATCGTGAAAGAATTAACCGGCGGCCACTGATTTCTATCCCTGCGTCATTCCCAGCTCCCGAAGACCCGTGCCTGATCTGCCGGGGGAGCCCTGGGTACTGGTTTCGACAGACCTCCCGCCTCACGGCATAATAAATAGGTCGCCCCGCTCGGGATCTGCGGAACGTCCAATCTCGCTTACACCGTCGGGCATCGTCTGAACGATCCGAACCAAATGATTAGTCTTGTCTCTATCGTCGCGCTGGGGTTCTTTCTGGGAATGCGCCACGCCACTGATCCCGATCACGTGATCGCGGTCAGTACGATCGTCAGCCGCGAGCGGAATGTCGCAAAATCGGCGTGGGTGGGAGCTGTCTGGGGTATTGGGCACACGTTGACGATTCTGCTCGTAGGCGCTGCATTGATCCTATTAAACTTCGTCGTCCCGCAGGGGAGCAGCGCCGCCCAGGTTCATCTCAACGCCCGGCTCGGATTGATTATGGATCTTGCCGTCGCCATGATGCTGATTGTTCTCGGGATCATGAACCTTCGTCGCTTCTTGCGCTGGGTTCCGTCAGTGGCTAAGGAGGCTGTGCTGCACTCCCACTCCCACGCTCATGGCGATTACATCCATTCCCATCCTCATAGTCATGTCCCGGAGTCGCACTCCCATGCAGCCGACAAAACTCCTGTCGCGAAACTGGACAAAATGCTTCAGCGATTTCGTACGTACAGCCTCATTCGGCCACTCATCATAGGCGTGGTGCACGGTTTGTCCGGGTCGGCAGCAGTCGCGCTGCTGGTGGTTCCGATGATCCATGATCCGAAGTGGTCCGTGGCGTACTTGCTTGTCTTCGGCGTGGGCACGATTGTTGGAATGATGCTGATCACGTTCACCCTAGCATCTGCCTTCCATTTTGTGGGTGGCGGGCAGAAGTTCTTCCAGCGGCTTGCATTTGCCTCCGGTCTGATCAGCCTGCTGTTCGGCTTGGTCATTGCATACCAAATCTGCATTACCAATGGCCTGTTTACTGCGCACCCCACCTGGACACCGAAGTAGGATTCAGGCAACGAGACGGAAGGGGTTGGAATGAGGGTGCACAATACGCTACTCGGTTGAATCCTGAGTGGTAGGTGGATTGCTCGTCTGCTTTACACCCTCCCCTCCCGCCATTTATAGTCGCGGCCATGACGAACGGAGTCATGTACTGCAATCGGTGCGGGGCTCAGAATTCCGCACTCGCCAAGTTTTGTGCCAATTGCGGAACGCCTTTTGGCGTGGATCCTGCGAATGCTCCGGCAACTCCCGAAGGTGTGACGCCAAGCCCGCAGGGACCCGTGCCGCCGTCCATGCAGGCCGCACCCGCACCCGCTGTTGCCTATGGTGGATTTTGGATCAGGGTGGTCGCTGCCCTGATCGATATCGTTGCCGTCAGCATCGTTACCGTGCCGGTGTCCGCAATCATCCGCATCATGACCGGAATCGCCGGGCACGTCATCGCCATGCCTAGCCCCGGCGTAGAGGGCGCGAGTTTCCTCATCACCGGTGCATTTAACACGTTAGTGAATTGGCTTTATGCCGCCTTGCTCGAAAGCTCGTCCTATCAGGCAACGCTCGGGAAAATGGCACTGGGTTTGAAAGTGATTGACCTCGAGGGCCATCGCATTTCGTTTGCCCGTGCGACCGGCCGTCACTTTGCAAAAATCCTGTCCTTATTGATGTTTCTGATCGGCTTCATTATGGTGGGCTTCACCCGCCGCAAGCAGGGCCTGCATGACATGCTGGCGGGCACGCTGGTGATTAGGGGGCTGTAAACACCACTCTTTTGAGCAACCTGCTTTCTCGTACTGGTATCGTCAATACAAATCCTGAGCCCAGGAATTACCTGCCAAGTGCTAGCGGTTGAGAAATGCATTTAGAATTCTCCCGTGACGTTCTTCCTTGGCATTGACGGAGGCGGGACAAAAACGCGCTGCCTCCTCGGCGATGACAATCGGGTCCTTGGCACGGGTACCGGCTCAGGCTGTAGCATTCTCCGCGTGGGCGAGGCCTGTGCGCGGGATGCGCTGGCCGGAGCCATTCACGAAGCTTGCGTTTCCGCGGGCGTTTCTCCGCACCAGATTTCGCGTACTTGCGCCGGTATTGCCGGAGCAGCTGACGACGGCGTTGCCAGCCGCTTGCAGCGCCTGCTCATTGAGACCCTGGGCGGTGCCATCGAGGTCATCGGTGACATGGAAGTAGCCTTAGAGAGTGCGTTTGGTGGTGGGCCAGGAATCGTGGTCGTCGCCGGCACAGGTTCGATTGGGTTTGGACGAAACCTGCAGGGTGAGAACGCGCGTGCCGGGGGTTGGGGACGAATTCTCTGCGACGAAGGCTCTGCTCACTGGATCGTCATTCAGGCGATCGACGCCGCATTGCACGACTTCGACCGGGGCAGAGCACCCACTCTTCTCAATCAATTGCTAAAGGCTCTTGATCTTGGTACCGCCAGCGACCTGGCTGCCTATGCCGGCGGGACTCCCACACCCGAATTCGCCCCTCTTTTGGCTGTGGTGCTTGCTGCAGCCGACGAGAAAGACCAGCTTGCATGCGCTATCCTGCGCAGCGCTGGCGTCGAACTTGCCGGACTCGCCAATACGGTTGCCGAGCGGCTATTCAACGGTGCCTCCGAGATCCAGGTCGCGAGTCACGGAGGAGTTTTTGCCGCGAGCGCGATGGTCAGGTCCGCGTTTGCTGACACCTTGCGGGAAATCTGTCCCGCCGCCCAAATCCTTGACGTTGCAGTCGATCCGGCACTGGGAGCTCTCAGCCGCGCGCGCCGGGAATTCGGCATCTGGCACAAGAACGCGAACTGAGATCATGCCTCCGGTGTCAGGTTCCATCTCCCGGTTGTCGCGTCCCTCGGTGCGCTTCCGCCTCCTCTGTGGTAAAGATTCTGTTTTGGAGTACCAGCAGGCAGCATGAACTCAAGCTCATTCAATGAAGACCAGGCCCTTGCCTTCTTGCAGCGAAGAGACCTCACCGCGGAAATGCTGACCTCTCTCTCCCGGAATCCTGAGGCAATGAAGAGCCGTAAGGTGCTGCTTGCCCTCATCGCTCATCCTCACACGCCTCGCCAGGTGTCGATTCCGCTGTTGCGCCGCGCCTTCGTCTTCGACTTGATGCAGGTCACCCTCACTCCCGCGGTTGCAGCTGACGTCAAACGCGCCGCGGAAGATCAAATTCTCTTGCGCGTCGAGGCCCTCTCTGCGGGCGAAAAAACTACCCTCGCCAAGCGCGCCTCCGGCCGCGTGTCCGCCGCGCTCCTGCAAGAGAACGAGGGCCGTGTCGTCGCGCCGGCCCTGGACAACGGACACCTCACGGAGTCTCTCGTGATTCAGGCAATGACGAGACCCCGCGCTCCCGCTGTCCTTTTCGAACTGGTGAGCGCACACCCCAACTGGTGTCAGCGCCCCGAGGTCCAACTGGCCCTGCTACGAAGCGAAAATACGCCGATCGATAAGGCGAAGCAATTTGCATCCCATTTTTCGCAATCAACTCTGCGCGACATTGTCCCCGAACCGCGCCGCGAGGAGCTTCTGCCACTCGGGAATCCATCCTCCGCAGTCCACCCGCTCAAGGAGCTGGATTTCGAATCGGGAGAAACCGAATGACCACAAAACTCTGGCTTGTTCTTGTGCTTGCTGCTTTCCTGTTAGGTGCGCTGGCGAACTCTCAATCCCCCGATGGCACCAGCGCACTGATGAAACTCGAAAGGGAATTCATGCAAGCCGCCGCCGATCATGGCTCGCAAGGATACCTCTCCTACCTGGCCGATGACGCCGTAGAACTCCCAAATGGCCATGCGGTTCTAACCGGCAAAGCTGAAATCGGGAAAACCATGGGCTTCCTTGACAATCCCGATAACCATCTCTTCTGGACGCCGGCCGGCGGAGGAATTTCCTCCTGCGGAGATCTTGGCTACACATACGGCAGCTACGAATTCCGTTCCCGAGACAGGGACGGCAAATTAGGCTCAACCTATGGCAAGTACGCCACCATCTGGCGAAAACAGAAGGAGGGGAGCTGGAAGGCCGTCCTGGACATGGGCAATGCCGGACAATAATTTCGCGAGGAGTTATTTCTGAAAGTGCTGCAGTATTGCCTCGGCCTGACTCTTGGTCACGACAGCCGATAACGCCGCCACATCCGCTTGCTTTACTGCCTGCAGGCTGCCGAAGTGTTCGAGCAGTCGCCGCGTGGTGCGCTCGCCCACTCCGGGTATCTCTCTCAACTCGGTTGTGCGGTCGCGCATCTGCCTTCGCTTGCGATGGAAAGTCACGGCAAACCGGTGCGCCTCGTCTCGAATGAGCTGCACGAGGTGCAGCACCGGGTTGTGATGGTCGAGCGCGATCGGATCATCTTCCTGACCGCACACGTAAATGATCTCTTCGCGCTTCGCGATCGAAGCCAAGGGCTGATTGATGATCTCTAGCGACGTCAAGGCCTCTGCGGCGGCATGCAACTGCCCCAACCCGCCGTCAATCAGAATCAGGCTGGGCATGTCCTTCTTTTCATCCTGAATCCGCTTGTAGCGCCGCGTGACCACCTCTCGCATGGAGGCAAAATCGTCGACACCCTCGACCGTTCGGATGATGAATTTGCGGTAGTCGGACTTCTTCATCTTTCCTTCTTCCCAGACCACCATCGAAGCGACGGTCTCCGCGCCCTGAATGTGCGAAATGTCGAAGCACTCGATCCGTTTGGGTAATTCCGGTAATGCCAGTGCATCCTGCACTGCTTCCTGGATGGCTCTTGCATTGGGCTTCATCACGCGGAATCGCTGGTCGTAGAGCTGCTTCGCATTGTTGGACGCAAGATCAATCAGCGACCTCTTGTCCCCCCGTTGGGGCACAACAATGTGGGCTCGCATCGCCCTGGCGCCCTCGCCTGCGATCTGTTCCGATAACACTTCCTCCAGCATCTCCCTGTCCTCAAAGTTCACCGGCACATAGACGTTCCGCGGGACATAGGGCTGGCCAATGTACAGCTGTGTTAGAAATTGGGAAAAGAATTGGGAGGGATCGAATTCGCTCGAGCCGCTTCCTCGAGAACCGTCCCCCACTGCCTCGTCAAAGTCCGGCAAGTCCTCCCAGAAGAACTCACGCCGGTCCAGGACCCGGCCACCGCGCATGTGAAACAAGTTCACTGCGAGCATGCGATTTTCGTAGTGATACCCAAACACGTCGGCGTCGTCGCCCTCAGCCGCCGCAATGCGCTGCTTTTCCTGCAACTGCTCGACGGTGGAAATCAGGTCGCGATATTTGGCTGCCCGCTCAAATTCTTCGGCCTCTGCCGCCTTCGCCATGCGCGCGCGTAACGACCTCGTCAACTCCGCCTGTTGCCCATCCAGGAACAGCTTCACATCGCGCACCGCCTCCTGATAGATTTCCGGCGTTGTCAGCCCCGCAACGCATGGCCCCAGGCAACGTCCGATGTAGTACTGCAAGCACGGCCGGGGGTGGGTTCGATTCAAATCCACGTTGCAGGACGGTACCAAGAAACTGCGGTGGATCAGGTCCGCAATCCGGTACGCCAGATTGGCAGGAAAGTAGGGCCCATAATAAGCGCTTCCATCTTTCTTAAGGCGCCTGGTGACATACACCCGCGGGTACCGTTCTCCCAGGGTCAGCTTTACATATGGGTAGGTCTTGTCATCGCGAAGCAGGATGTTGAAACGGGGCTTCTTCTGCTTGATGAGGTGATTCTCAAGTGCCAGCGCCTCTTTATTGTTGGCGACGACGATATAATCGACGTCCACCGCTTCACGCAAGAGAGTTCCGGTCTTGGCGTCCGTCCCCCTGCCATCGTGAAAGTACGAACCGACCCTATGTCGCAGGCTCTTAGCCTTGCCTACATAGATCACCTCTCCTTCGGCGTTCTTGTATAGATACACACCTGGAGAGGAGGGAATAGTGCGGATTTTCTGCTGCAGGTCCACGGGGAGTGAACCTCTATTCTAGAGGAAGAGCGCTGCACCCCTCCTAGCCTTGCTTTTGGCCGCCATCCCGAGACCATCGCCTCGGCAGGGCTCCCGCAAAGCTCTGTAATTTGAGGTGATATCGGAATTCCTTCGTCATACCTGGTCCGTTACATCGGGAAGGGGCGCAATAGCCCTGGGTGAGAAACAATAGTATGGGTTGGCGCTATCGCAAACCGGGAACCAAATTAGGGCCTGCAAGATGAAAAACGGTGTCTGGCTTGCCTGTACCGTATAAATTTTTCCTCAACTTGGGGTCCACGAAAGCATCGGGGTTGCACTGGGTCTGCATCTAAACCATGTGTTTTGAGTAGTGTACGGCATGCACATTCGGCTCGCACGGATGGCAATGACCGTGCTTTAGTTGAGAGTGGCAGCAAGCTCAGCCTTCGCGGGAAGCGAACCGAGGGCAAGCGGCCATTCGCAGAGCTCCCTGGAAAGGGGGCCATGCGACCCAGGTTTTCGGATTTGTTAAATGCGCTTTTTCGCATTTCCCCAGGGAACAGAAATCAAACTCCTGTTGCCCAGGTTTCTAAACTATGAGTGAGGAAGGAGTCCTCCAAACATGAATCGCGCTTCTTTAGTCATTGCACTGGCAGCTAGCATGGCGGCGTCGGTCGGCTGCACCAGCAAGAACTACGTCAAACAACAGACCACGCCTCTTATCAACAAGACCAACGAGCTCGATGACCTGACCGCCCAGAACTCGAAGGCGATCAAAGACGTTGACGCCCGCGCCCAGCAGGGTATTCAGCAGGTGACGCAGGCCGCGGCCGCTGCCGACCAGAAGGCACAAGCCGCCGGTCAACAGGCGGCTCAGGCGCAACAGTCCGCCGACAATGCGGTTCACCGCGTTGATGTCCTCTCCAATGCTGTCGCCAACCTCGACAATTATCGTGTCGTCAGCGAGACGGCCGTTCATTTCGGCTTCGATAAGGACCTGCTGACCAGTCAGGCCAAAGAAGAACTGGATAAGCTGGCCGCCAATGTGCCGAATACCAAGGGCTACATCATCACCGTCGAAGGTGCCACGGACTCCGTTGGGCCAGCGGACTACAACTACAGCCTCAGTGAGCGCCGCGCCAACGCCGTGATCCAGTACCTTGGATCCAAGTACAACATCCCGGCTCACAAGATCTACTTGATCGGCCTTGGCAAGGACAAGCCGGTGCAAGAGAACAAGACTCGTGAAGGCCGCGCTGCCAATCGCCGCGTGGATATTCGCCTCATGACGAATACCGCCGAAGGTCAGGGACAGCCTGCGAACACCGGTTCGGCGACCTCCACACCGCCGTCGATGTAAGAACGATTTTCCCTCCTCCCCGGAGGACTTCGCCAAAGGCCACGCTGCCTAGAGCAGGTGGCCTTTTTTGTGCCTTTTGCCCGCAATCCTGCCGACCATCGTCGGGGACTTGCGGGCGCTTCGAGTAAAATGGTTACATGCTCCGGCGGCTGCTTGTTCTGACGCTTCTTGCTGTCGCGTTCACTGGTTCTCGGCTTCTGTTGCGCGCTCAGGACGATGACCAAAAACCCGCTCCGCAATCTCAACGGGACGATTCTCGGGACTCAGCCCGCGAAGCCGAAATGAGTTCTAGCAAAGACACACGGATCGATCTCAGCCCGCCAAAGGACGATGCCAAGCACCCAGACGCGACCGCAGTTATCACCGATGACGATGCCCCGTCCGACGTTGATGAGATGCATCCCTGGGATCCGCACAAGGCAGCGAAAGACATTGAGGTAGGCGACTACTACTTCAAGCGCAAGAACTACAAGGGTGCCCTGGAGCGCTACAAAGACGCACTTATATACAAGCCCAGCGACGCGGTGGCGAACTTCCGCCTTGCCGAATGCGAAGAGAAAGTGGGTAATTCCTCAGCCGCCGTTGAACACTACCAAGCCTATCTGAAGATCCTCCCCAACGGGCCCTTTGCCGCTGACGCGCGAAAGGCCATCGATCGCCTGAAGTCGCCGAGCACGTCGTTGCGATAGGCTAGGGTTCGCTGAGTGCACCGTCTACAGACCTCAGAAATACTCCGCCATCTCGCGAAAGGCTTTCAACACCAGCAGCTGCCTAGGCGGTTCACAAGGAATGACTTCTTCGTGCTCGAGAATCCAGGTGTCGTCATGCGGAACAAACACGGCGTTGATCCCCGCACGGAGTGCGGGATTGATGTCGGATTTTGGACTGTTTCCCACCATCCATGTACTCGCGTGAGCTAGTTCATGCTTCATGATCACGCCGGCATAGGTGGGCTCGTCCTTTTCCGCCACCACCTCCACTGCAGAGAAATACCCTTTCAGTCCTGACCGTTCAACTTTGCCGGACTGCTCATGCCGATCGCCCTTGGTCACCATCACCAGCCGGTGGCGCCCTGCTAGGTACTCGAGAGTTTTCTCAACCCCAGCAAGAAGCTGAATCGGTTGCCGCGCAATGGTGTGTGCGAGTCCCTCAATTGCCTGGTGCAGCTCCGGAGTGATGGGTTCCACCGAAATTCGCTCGAATGTCTTTACCAGGGCGTGCCGAAAGCTCTTTAGTCCGTACCCGTGACTCACGATGCAATCGCGCTCCACGTCGTTCAGAATTTGACGTACTTCCAGGGGAGTCCGCTCTCGGTGGTTCAAGAAGGAAATGAAATCTGCAATCGCCCGCTCGAAATAGATATTGTTTTCCCAAAGCGTGTCATCGGCATCGATGAGGAGAGTCTGAGAAGAAAGAGCAGGCGACACGGAACCATCTTAAATGCACTTTCGTAGAACAAAGAACCATCCTTGGAACCGGCGGTAATCAGTTTGCTGATAAAATTAGAGTCAATGGCCAGCAGGGGGGAAGCTGCAGCATTTCTATTCGTGTGCCTGATCGCATCCGGTCCGGCGAATTCTCAACCGAAGAAGTCCGCCGACCCCGCACCCCGTTCCTTACAGGTGCAGGTGGCTCCCGATCTTCAGCAGAGGGTTGCCAAATTTCGCCAAGTCGAAATGCCCTTCCATTCGGAAGGTTTGTCCGCCCGCGACAAGCAGATGGTCCTGAAACTGGTCGAAGCCTGCCGCTACCTCGACGACATCTATTGGCGCCAGACCGACCCCGGAGCTATTCCTCTGTACAACTCTCTGGCGGGCAGCAACCATCCCGAGGACATCACTCTGCGTCGCTTCCTCTGGATCAACGGCTCGCGCTTCGATCTCCTCAATGGCGACAGGCCTTTCGTGGCCGGTTTGCAGCCTTCTCCTTGGGGCGGATTCTACCCGCAGGGAACGACGCGTGCGGAGATTGAGGCGTACGTCAAAGATCATCCCGAGAAGCGCGCCGAGATTTACAGCAACACCACCATTGTCCGCCGCAAGGGAAGTGATCTTGAAGGCATTCCGTATCACATCGCTTTCCGCGAGTTCCTTGAGCCCGCGGCGACAGCATTGCGCGATGCGGCGGAGCTGTCTTCCGACGACGGGTTCGCCAAATTTCTCCGACTTCGCGCCGACGCCCTTCTCACCGACCATTATTTTGACAGCGACGTCGCCTGGCTCGACCTAAAGCGCCCCAAAATCGACATTATCTTTGCCCCGTACGAGACCTACAACGACGATCTGCTGGGAGTGAAGGCCACCTATGGTGGATCGGTCATGATCCGCGACGAAGGCGACAGCCGTCGCATGGAAACATTCCAGAAGTACGTCGCTGACATCCAGGATGCGCTCCCCATTCCCGAGCGCGACCGGCCTTCCAAGCGGGGACTTGAAACTCCCATGGAGGTCGTCGATGTGCCGTTCCGCACTGCCGACCTAGGGCACGGATATCAGGCCGTTGCCGACAATCTTCCGAACGATCCGCGCGTCCACGAACTCAAAGGCAGTAAGAAGATGTTTTTCAAGAATTTCATGGACGCCCGCGTTAACTATGTCATCCTCCCGCTTGCCAAATACATGATGCCCGCCGAGCAGGTCGACTATGTCTCCGGTGAAGGCTATCTCGTCGGCACAATATTGCACGAAATTTGTCACGGCTTGGGGCCAGCGTTTGCGCATAACGGCTCCGGGGACAAGATCGACATCCGCCAGGCGATCGGCCCGATGTACGGAGGCCTCGAAGAGGCAAAAGCCGACGTTGTGGGAATGTTCGCCCTCAAGTGGCTCGTCGATCACGGCGTCCTCCCCAAAGGCAAACTCCGCGAATACTACGCCTCCTACCTCGCTGGAAACTTCCGCACTCTCCGCTTCGGCGCGGCGGAAGCCCACGGCCAGGCTGAAATGATGGAGTTCAACTACTACGTTGAGCACGGGGCCGTTCGCCGGCTGGGCTCGGGCAAGTATGAGGTCGACTACGACAAAATGCCCGAGCAGATCGAGGCGCTCGCCAAGGAACTGCTTGGGATGGAAGCCACTGGCGATCGTGATCGGGCCGAGGCCTGGTTCAAGAAGTACGACGTAGTCTCGCCCGAACTTCGCGAGTCTCTTGCCAAGGGTGATAGCGTCCCGGTTGACGTCGATCCCGTTTTCTCTTTTCCTCGGGCAGTACGTTAGTATTTGTCCTTCGGATCGCCTCCTGCTGGGCAAGGTCAAGCTCAAGTGACTTTAGTGACGTTTCTGTGATTACCCCCTTTTGCTAAAGTCAGCCCCAGATTGTCTGAATTGGGGCGTGTGCCTTGACTACAAGAATCTCGTGGAATTCGTCTTCTTTACTGCGCAGCTGTGCTCGCGCGTTTCTGATCTTCTGTTTCGCTGTAAGCGTGGCGATTCTGGCGCCGCGCGTCCGTGCTGAGGATCCCGCGCCGCGAAAACTGGTCACCCGGGTCGCGCCGAAGTATCCGGAATATCTCAAGACCCACGAGATAGGCGGAGTTGTAAGGTTGTCAATCGTGGTCACGCCAGCCGGGAATGTGAAGGCCGTAACCCCCGTCGGTGGCAACCCGATTCTCGTCGATGCAGCGACAGATGCGGTGAAGCAGTGGAAATACGCTCCTGCCGACAATACCGACACCTTTGAAGTGAAGCTCGACTTCGTTCCGCGCGCCCAGTAATCGGGGCTGCCCGCAGCACCCCACTCGATTGAAAAAGTCGCGGACTTGCCTCGCAATCAGACTTTTTCGAGCAGCCCACGAAGAACCCTTCCAGCCAGCTTACTGTACCGTCAACATGAGCGCACTGCTGGTGCCTCCGCTTGAACAACCCACGTCTTGGACATTACCGCCGGGCGTCTTCACTTTGACGTTGTATTGTCCAGGCGCGGCGATCACGCCAGTGGTGAGTGTGATTTGCAGTTGTTGATTGGAGACCACAGTTGGGCCAAGCGTCTTGCCATTGATCACAATTTCCGATGCGGAAACGAAATTGTTTCCACTGACCTTCAGCAGTACGCCCTGCTGCACCGCGGCAAAGGTAACCGAGCTGGGAGAAAGGGAACCGATCAGAGGCGCCGGTCGGGAGCTACCGCAAAATGGATTCAGTGCGTTACTGCAACCTGCAAGAACCACAAGAGGGGCAAGTACGAGAAGCCTTAAAGGGGAAGACATCGGGATACTCCTTCCTGGGAGGTGAGCTACAATCGATCTCCTTTTGCAGAACCCAGGCACTCGGAATAAGTTTCGCCTCATGTAGGCGTTTTCGCTCGATTTTGGCGTTTCCTCGCGAATTTCAAAAGAATGGGGTAGGGCAAAGCACTGAGGGCCAACGGAGGATGAGCGTACAGGGCGTCAAACTTGCCACAGATTCCGGCCTCGGAGCGGCATACCGAGCAACCCGAGGGATCTCCTGAGGGAAAAAAGACGGCGCCCGGGAAACGATCCGAGCGCCGTCCTTGGTTGTTTCGTTCTTCGCCGGCAGCGGATGGCTGACAGCTAGGAGCTTCTTAGTACATGTCTCCGCCCATGCCATGGCCACCTGGGGCTGCGGGAGCTTTCTTCTCCTCCGGCAGCTCGGAGACCAGGGCTTCGGTCGTCAGCATGAGGGCTGCGATCGAGCCTGCATTCTGCAGCGCGGTGCGGACCACTTTTGTCGGATCGAGTACGCCGGCCTTAACCAGGTCTTCGTACTCATTCGAGAAGGCGTTGTAGCCGAAGTTCGGCTCCTTCGCGTCGAGCACCTTGCCGAGCACCACTGCACCCTCTTCGCCGGCGTTCTCGGCGATCTGGCGCAGAGGCTCCTGCATGGCGCGCCTCACGATATTGATGCCGATCTGCTCGTCGCCTTCGAGCTTGAGCTTTTCAAGCGACTGAGCAGTGCGAGCCAGCGCAACTCCGCCGCCGGGCACGATGCCTTCTTCGACGGCAGCACGGGTAGCGTGCATGGCGTCTTCAACCCGGGCCTTCTTTTCCTTCATCTCGGTCTCGGTAGCGGCACCAACCTTAATCACCGCCACGCCTCCGACCAGCTTCGCCAACCGCTCCTGCAGCTTCTCGCGGTCGTAGTCGCTAGTGGTCTTATCGATCTGGCCGCGAATTTCCTTTACTCGGCCTTCGATCTCGGCGTGCTTGCCCTTGCCCTCGACGACGGTGGTGTTGTCTTTATCGATCGTGACTTTCTTCGCCTGGCCAAGGTCGCTCACCTGGACGTTCTCGAGCTTGATGCCGAGGTCTTCGGTAATGGCCTTTCCCCCAGTGAGAATGGCAATATCCTGCAGCATGGCTTTGCGGCGGTCGCCGAAACCAGGAGCCTTGACGGCCGCAACGTGCAGCGTGCCGCGCAGCTTGTTCACCACGAGTGTCGCGAGCGCCTCGCCCTCAACGTCTTCTGCGATGATCACGAGCGGCTTGCCGCTCTTTGCGATCTGCTCGAGCAGAGGGAGCAGGTCCTTCATCGAGGAGATTTTCTTTTCGTGGATCAGGATGTAGGCGTTCTCGAGTACCGCTTCCATGCGCTCGGGATCGGTGACAAAGTATGGAGACAGATAGCCGCGGTCAAATTGCATACCCTCAACCACGTCGAGCTGGGTCTCCAGGGTTTTTGACTCTTCCACGGTGATGACTCCGTCCTTGCCAACCTTCTTCATCGCCTCGGCGATGATGCGGCCGATGGTTTCATCGTTATTCGCCGAGATGGTTCCTACCTGCGCGATCATTTCGCCAGAGACCGGCTTGGAGAGCTTGTCGAGATCGCCCTTTTCGCGCTCGCCGTCTTTGTTAACCTTGCCGGCTACGATATTGATGGCGTGCTCGATTCCGCGCTTCAGAGCCATGGGGTTGGCGCCGGCAGCAACCGTCTTCACGCCTTCGCGGAAGATGGCCTGCGCGAGAACCGTGGCCGTGGTGGTGCCGTCGCCGGCAACGTCGGAGGTCTTGGAAGCGACTTCCTTCACCATTTGCGCGCCCATGTTCTCGAGCGTGTCTTTCAGTTCAATTTCCTTTGCTACGGTGACGCCGTCCTTGGTGATGGTCGGCGAACCGAATTTCTTGTCGATCACGACGTTGCGGCCCTTGGGACCGAGCGTAACCTTGACGGCGTCAGCGAGCACGTTGACGCCGCGAAGAATCGCCTGGCGGGACTCTTCTCCGTGTACGATTTGTTTTGCCATTTGTGAATCTCCTTAGGAATTCATTCTTCTAATGTCAGGACTGCGCCACGAAGGCCTTCATTACCGCTTCGAACCTGCGGTCTCACGCTTCGCTGCGCCAGTCAGGATGCCCAGAACTTCTTCTTCGCGCATGATGACGAAGTCTTCGCCATCCAGCTTGATTTCAGTGCCGGCATATTTTCCGAACAGGATGCGGTCGCCTTCCTTCACGTCGAGAGGGCGAACCTTGCCTTCCTCATTGATCTTGCCTTTGCCAGCGGAGATGACTTCTCCCTCCTGCGGCTTGTCTTTCGCGCTGTCCGGGATGATGATCCCGCCACGGGTGGTTTCCGACTCTTCCACGCGACGAACCAGGATGCGGTCGTGCAGCGGAGTGAATTTCGTAGCCATTGTTCCTGCTCCTTTCAGAATATGGGTGCTGTTTTAACGAGCTCCAATTCGTGCTCGAATGGGGTTTGGTTGATAGCTGGTATTGGAAAAGCTGATTGTTAGCACTCAGCCTTTTCGAGTGCTAATTCTAGAATCGAGGCACAGCCTTGTCAAGCGTTGAGGCCCGTCTTTCAAACCTTGCCCTTGACTAACCTATTGTAATGGAGGTACTTAGATCGGTCATGGAATTTCGTGAGCTGAACTGCGCAAGGTCATTTCTATTACCGTTGCAACCTGCGTTCGCTGGCGCCCGGGAAACGTGAGGGAGGAACTCGGGGGAGAACTCGGGGCAACGACTGCAATCAGATAAGATTTTGCCAGCAGCTCTGCCTCGATCATGCGCGAATTCCTGCTGTTGCTCCGCCTCAATCAAAACTACCGGTACACATGGATCGGGCAAATGGTCAGTGAGGTCGGGGACCAGTTCAACAACATCGCGGTGTTCGCCCTGGCAATGGCCCTCACCCGATCCGGGCTGGTTGTAACCGGCATCATGCTGGCGCGCGCCATTCCTGCCGTCACCATTGGGCCGCTGGCGGGGGTGCTGCTCGACCGTTTCGACCGTCGACGAATCATGATTGCCAGCGACCTGGTGCGGGCAGTCGTCGCCCTCGGCTTCCTTTTGGTGCTCTCGGGACACCGAGTGTGGCTGCTATACCTGTTTAGCGCACTGCTGATGGTTGCATCTCCATTCTTCACGGCAGGGAGGTCCGCGATTCTGCCAAGCATTACCAGCAAGGAGGAATTGCACACCGCCAACTCGCTGACACAAACCACGCAGTGGACGACTTTGACGATTGGGGCATTCCTAGGTGCCACGGTGGTCCACGTCAGTTACACCTGGGCGTTCGCCTTCAATGCGTTGTCATTCGTGTTTTCGGCCGTGGCGATCTGGAAACTGAAGGCTCCGAAGGGACAGAGCTTCCGCGCCGAACCGAAGAGCCTGACCGAGGTCGAAGTGATGCGGCCTTGGCATGAATATCGCGAGGGGCTGCTCTACATGCGATCCGTCCCTCTGGTGCTTGCAATCGCGTTGTTGGCGGTTGGGTGGGCAACCGGTGGGGGTGCTGCCCAAATCCTGTTCACCCTATTTGGAGAAGGCGTCTTTAACGCCGGGGCCACGGGAATCGGAGTCATCTGGGGCTGCGCGGGAGTGGGGTTGCTGATCGGCGGCTTAATCGGGAACTGGTTGGGCAAAAGGTTGTCGTTTCAGGAATACAAGCTGGCGGTCTTCATCAATTACCTCGTGCACGGTGGCGCGTATGTTCTGTTCAGCCGGATGCCGCGGATCGAACTGGCCCTAATCTTCATTTGTTTGTCCCGTCTGGCGATCGCCATCAACTCGGTGATGAACTATTCGTACCTGTTGCGGACCGTGGAGGATCAGTACCGAGGCCGCGTCTTCGCCACGGTCGAGGCGCTTACCTGGACCATGATGATGATTTCGATGATGGGGGCGGGAATTGCATCGATCCACTACGGAGCGCGAATCATCGGCACGGTTGCCGGAGCGCTCAGCTCATCGACTGCCATCTTCTGGGGATGGGCGAACTGGACAGGGCGCCTGCCGCAACCTGTCATGGCCGGAGTTGCCGCACGCGAGGTGGAGGTCCATGGGGACCCGGTGAAATAAGAGAAGCGGGTGGTTCGCCACCGCCCGAGTGAAATTGTTTTTCACTCTTGCCGGGCGTAAACCCGCAGCATCACCGAATCACGATTGCGATCCCCCATCTTTGTGTGCGCGCCGGCTGAAATAGACGTGGTAGGTCACAGCGTCCCAGGCGTTATGGATGCCGATAAAAAGGAGCAGTAGCGCCGCCGCACCGACCGCAAACAAGGCCCAACTAAAGTGAAGGCGACGGATACATGCTGAGGCTGCAAGCGTCAGGTAGGCCGCCAAGGGAAGCAGCGCGTGAAACAACCAGTCCTCGAATTCGGGTTGATAGAGCGGCTGGGCGCGCATTCGGCGAACGACAACGATCTCGTACACGGTTCCAACAAGGCCTAAAATGCCCCATAGAATTTCAGGTCCGATCGTCCCCCGCCAGGGGGCACTGGCAACTGCCGAGAGCCACAGCACGGCGCTGAAGTGTACAACCGTTGGTGTTGCGAAGGCATTGCTGGCCTGGGCCTGTACCGGTCCGCGTGCCATAGGAAGATCGGCGATGAGGGTGATGACTACGAATTGCAGCCCGATCAGTGCACCTGCAGAGGACCCGACGATGACGTAGAAGTTTTCCCATCCCGCCAGTGGTGTCATGGAGTTTGCTATCCGCTCCGCTAGGGGCGAGCCCTCTGGGCATTCACCCGTTCGAGCGCACCTGCTTTCGAGGTCATGATCGATCTCTGCTAACTTCGGCCACAACCGCCACATCGAACTTGGAGTAATACTTTTTCACGTCGGCGGCGTATTTGCCGCGAAATTTTTCGATGACCGACGAAACCTGCTTTTCGTCGGTCAGAGGTTGCGCTCGAAGTTCCGCTTCAAGGCCGCGGGCGAGGACCGTGATCTTCGGGTTCTTGAGCACGTTCTTGTACCACTGGGTGTCTGATCCAGTGACCGGCAAGAGATAAAGCTTGCCCTCCTCGAACACAAACCAGACCGGGTTGGAAATGGCCCGTCCGGACTTTCTGCCAGTCACGGTCAGGTGGATTTCGCGATAGCGGGAAAGACGGTCTTTGAAGGATTCATTCTTGGTGGTCATGCGGTTGCCTCTTTTCAGCGTCAGCTATTTGAGGGGCGAAAGCCCCTTGGCATGCCGGGACACCTTGGTTCCTACCTAGAACTTAGCGATTGATCATGCGCTGTGCACTCTCAGGGTAGCGTTCGCCTTGGACTTGAACCTTAGATGCTGCGGAGTCGATTTCAAAGAGATCCTCTGGCGTCAGTTCGACGTTGACTGCGCCGAGATTTTCCTCAAGACGATGGATTTTGGTTGTGCCCGGGATCGGGACCATCCAGGATTTTTGGGCGAGGATCCAAGCAATTGCCATTTGCGCAGGGGTGACGTTTTTTTGTCGCGCGAATCGAGCTAACAGATCCACCAATGCCTGATTCGCCTTCCGGTTTTCGGAGGAGAAGCGGGGAACGACCTTGCGGAAGTCGGTGTCGCTGAACTGCGTTTCTTGGTTGATTGCGCCGGTGAGAAAGCCTTTGCCAAGGGGACTGAATGGAACAAAGCCGATCCCGAGTTCTTCAAGAGTAGGAAGAATTTCTGCTTCCGGTTCTCTCCACCAGAGGGAGTACTCACTTTGAAGAGCGGTGACAGGCTGAACCTTGTGCGCCCGCCGAATCACTTGCACCCCCGCTTCGGAAAGGCCGAAATGCTTCACCTTGCCTTGTTCGATGAGGTCCTTCACCGCCCCGGCGACCTCTTCAATGGGAACGTTGGGGTCGACGCGATGCTGGTAGAAAAGGTCGATAACATCGGTCTTGAGGCGCTTGAGGGAAGCGTCGGCGACCTGCTTGATGTGTTCGGGTCGGCTATCGAGACCGGATTGCTTGCCCTCGATAATCTTGAAGCCGAACTTGGTAGCGATCGCAACCTTGCCACGAAATGGCGCGAGTGCTTCGCCCACCAGTTCTTCGTTCGCAAAAGGACCGTAGACTTCGGCGGTATCAAAGAACGTGACGCCGCGCTCGACGGCCGCGCGGATGACTCCTATGCCGTCCTGTTTGTCCACAGCGGGACCGAAGCCGAAGCTCAAGCCCATGCATCCGAATCCGATGGCGGAGACTTCAAGGTTGGATTTGCCGAGTTTACGAGTTTGCATGAATGCTCCTTGTGAGTTGCGCTTGCGCAGCCTTATGCATGAGGAGATGTCCGCCCTAAGAATATCTTTGGATGCAAGGACGGCACCCGTAGGCTTGACCCTCATGGGCATCCTGACTGTGGGCCCCCTACCCAGGCCGCCACATCACGCGCCTGCGCAACCCCCGGTTGTGAAACCCAGCTTGCCTCCATTGTTCGCACGGTCGGGACCTCGGACCGTGGTGGACCCCTGGTCCTAGCGCAGATCTTTTCGCACGATTTTGATCTCGAAGAGCTTGGGCCAGAGTTTGCCGGTGACGAACAGGTGGCCGGACTTGGTGTCGTAGGCGATTCCATTGAGCACAGCTTCGGGATCAGAAACTTCGACGGTTTTTACTAAGTCTGAGAGCTCGATCCAGCCGAGAACTCGTCCCGTGCGGGGAGAGATGCGAGCGATGCGATTCTCGTGCCAGACATTGGCGTAGATCTCGTCTTCGACGTATTCCAGTTCGTTGAGATTCTTAACCGGCTGATTGTGACCATCGCGCACGTTCAGCTTCTTGATCTCGCGGAATGAGTTGGGATCGAGGAGGCGGAGCGTTGGAGTGCCGTCGCTCAGGATCAGAGCCCTGGAATCGTGCGTCAGGCCCCAGCCTTCGCCGGTGTAGTGCATTGTGCGACGCACGGTGAACGTGGAACGGTCGTAGACGAAGGCAACTCCCGAGATCCAGGTGAGCTGGATGAGAGTGTCGTGCCAATCAGTGAGGCCCTCGCCGAAATATTCTTGCGGCAGGTCGTATTCCTTGAGCACCCAACCGGTGGACAGGTCGATCATGCGGATCGAGGAGTGGCCATTTCGGCCAGTGCTCTCATAAAGGTGTCCGTCGACCAAGACAAGGCCTTGGGTAAAGGCATTCGGATCGTGGGGATAGGTGCGGATGATCTGGAAATCGTCTGCGCGAGCCCGGGATGGGGTAGCTGCGAGAAATAGGAGGCAGATCATAGCGGCCGAAATGCTGCGAATAGGCATGCTAGACAAGATTAACGGAACCATCAGCCTGCCGTCCCCCGCCGGGAACGGTTTGGGCCATTCCGAGGCCAAAATCAGGGCTTCTGCGGCGCGGGCGCCGAGGGTGACCTCAAAGGGTGGGCACAACATCAGTTAACAGGGAAGCATTCAGACCAGAAATACAATGAACACTATGAAAGCAATCCCAATCCGAACTCAGCTGGGCTTAGTGGCCGCGTCCTATGCCGCTGTGCTGGTCACGGCCGCGGTTCTGATCTATGAACGTCATCTGCAGTACGTCAAGAATCCGGAAGACGCCATGGCGTCGAGCGGGATGTTTGCGGGTGGCGACTTGATACTCGAAGCCTTTATCGGGTGCATGGTGCTCGTGCCGACGGGGATTTTGGTGGTTGTGTTGCGCAAGTCCGAAGAGCTCTACACCCGCTATTCCAAGGTATTGCTGGGCGTAAGTGTCACCGCGCCGATATCCCTTGCCGTGTTCATGATTCCTGCCGTGAACCAGGGAACATCCATGCTGGGTGAAATCTGCGTCGACCGGATGTTTGCATCTCCTTTGGTGTTTGCCGGCTTAGTCTTCAGCAGATTGCTGGCACGGTTTGACCAGGCCAAGCGATTGACAACCTACGCGCTGCTGCTCGAAGGGTTGACCCTGGGGTTGATGGTGGGAGTCCTCGTCTTTTCGACTGGTCATCGAGCTGCGTAACAGGGCCGCGTGACCGCAAGGTGCTCGGCGGTTACCCCACTCTTTACGCAACGGCTCCGAAACCGCGTCACCTCGGGTTGATCACTCTGCCCGCAGGGCTTCAATGGGCTCAAGGCGCGAGGCTTTGAGCGCGGGCCAGAAGCCACTGACAATTCCCACCACGGCGAGAATCATGCCCGAAGTGAGCATGACATTCAGGGAAGCGCGCAGAAAAATATCACCCTCGTGGTTCGCCGTCTTGTAGAACTCACTGTAGAGCGGCATTGGGGGAATCACGGCCGTAAGCAACCACGAGCCGAGAATGCCGGCAGCTCCTCCGATGAATGTCAGCACCAGCGCTTCAACAAGAAATTGACCCAGAATGTTGCGCGGGCGAGCTCCCAAGGCTTTCAGCAGTCCAATCTCGCGGGTACGCTCTGTAACGCTGACCAGCATGATGTTCATTACGCCCACGCCACCCACGGCGAGAGTAAGCGCACCGATGATTCCCATCATGACCTCGAGTCCGAGCGAGAAGTATTCCAGCATCTTTGCGGTTTCGACCGTGTCCCACACGGGAGTGGCCTTCTCATCGCGGGGATCGAAATGATGCCGTATGGCAAGGACGCGTCGCACCGCCACCAGGGCTTCGGTGTGCAGGTCAGCCGACAGGGGCTGGATGATAATCATGCCGGGATCGCGCTGATTCTTCAGTTGGTTGTACACATCGAACGGGATGAATGCCTGCTCGTTGTCGGGGCCCATGTACATCGAATCCTGAATCTTGTTGTTGAGCACGCCGATGACTTCGAAACTCCGACCCTGCACCAAAACGGTTTGCCCGACAGCGGGTGCCCCCTGGAAGGCCCGCTTGGCGGCATTGTGGCCGAGGATCACCACCCCCCGATGATTGATGAAGTCGCCTTCTTCGAAATAGCGGCCTTCTTCCAAATTCAGCAGCCGGCGCATGGCGCCATAGGGAAGTTCGACGCCACGGGTGGTGAGAGACACGACGCGAGTGCCGATCTTAAAACCGAAATCGCTACACGACTCAGCACTCGCCGCGCGAATCAGGGGCACGTCGGTGCGGATGGCTTCAACGTCGGCATATTCGAAATGGACGGCGTGTCCGGCGCGCTGCCCCCCGGCTTGCATGCTGGTTTGCCCCGGCCAGAAGACAACCACGTTGTTGCCCATGTTGCCCATGGCGGAAACCACGCTGCCGCCAAGACCGCGTCCGAAGGCAAGAAGAAGGACGACCGAGATCACGCCCCAGGTGATCCCCAGCATGGTGAGCGCCGAGCGCATGGGGTTGCGCCGAAGTGCCGTCCAACTTTGCTGAATCAGTTCCTTTAGACGCATCGTGTGCCTTGGGCTATTCGTAGTGCAAACATTCGACCGGATCCATCTCCGCCGCTCGCCGTGCTGGATACATGCCTGCGCTCACGGTGATGAGAGAAAGCGTGATCAGCGATAGGATCACCGCTGCCGGAGAGACGATCGGCGCGGGAACAATTTCGGGCAGGGGCAGGTGAGCCATGACAACGCAGATGCCCACTCCGAAGAGGTAGCCGAGCAGCCCGCTAAGACAGGTGATCACGGCCGATTCAGCGAAGAATTGGTTCAGGATGTCCGCCTTGGTAGCGCCTACCGCGCGCAGGATGCCGATCTCGCGAGTTCGCTCCGTGACTGCGACCAGCATGATGTTCATCACGCCGATACCGCCGAGCGCAAGAGTCACAACCGCTACGCAACCAAAGAAAATCGTGATCACGCTGAAAATGCGGGCGAGGATTTTGGAGCCTTCCATGGTGTCCCAGACAAACAGTGCGTCTTTATCCGTGGCTTCGAAGTGATGCAGACGGCCAAGCGTGCGGCGCACTTGCATGACGGCTTTTTCGTGTTCTTCGGGATCGCTCACTTCCATCACGATGTCTGAGAGATAGCCCTTCACCACCGGTTCGCCCTTGGCCGGCGGGGGAGGGAAGTCACGCGCCATCGAGGAATATGGCACGTAAAGCATGTCATTGTCGGGACCGCTGTAATTCGAGTTCTGCTTCTTTTCCGCGAGTACTCCGATGACCGTGTATGGATACTTGGCGATGATCAGCGTTGTGGAGATCGCAGGCTGTCCGGGATAGAGCTGGCGAGCAGCATTCCACCCCAGGATCACGACGCGGTTCTGATTGTTTTCGTCCTCCTCGGTTAGCAGACGGCCTTCAGCGAGCAGCAGCGACCGGAAACTCTGAAAGGAGGGCCAGACGCCGGAGATCTGGCGCGCAGCGGAGTTGTAAGGACTTACTTCTGGCACGCTGCGCTGGAGTTCCGGGCTGACCAGTTTCACGAGATAACACTCGTTGCGGATGAGTCGGGCATCATTGATGGTGAGGGTAATTTTGCGGCCGGCGGCGAGGCCGCCAATCTGCGCGCTAGTCCGGCCCCCCCACATAATGACGAGATCCTTGCCGAGGGTCTCCATGCGTTTTTTCTGGTCTTTGCGGAAACCCAGGCCGAGGCCAACCAGGATAATGACCGAGGCAATGCCCCAGACAATGCCGAACATCGTCAGGAAGGAGCGCATTTTGTGGGCCCGAAGGGTGCCGAGCGTCTGCTTCGCGATTTCCCGCAGGTTCATGGAGCGCCAGCCGGTTAGACGTATGCCTCCCTAAAAAGTACGTAGAAAAAGCGGAAACGGTTCCAGTGGGGTGAACCGTGGTATGGGTGGTCGGGAACCTGTGGACGATAGTGCAGGGTTAGCGAGAACTGGAACTGGTGGAGCAGGTCATCCCGCCGTTCCTGTGGCGGAGGCAGCCGGTGCCGGCGAGGTGGTGACCACTTTTCGCATGCGGATTTCGGCGCCATTGCGCTCGAAGCAAACTTCATCCATCAGCTGATTGATCAGGTAGATTCCACGGCCGTGACTGGAGTTGAGGTTTTCCTCGGTGAGAGGATTGGGAACAGTTTTTGGGTCGAATCCCTGGCCGGGATCGCGAACGATGATCATGACATCGGATGATTCGGTGCAGGCTACACAGCACTCCACTTTCTTAGTGGGATCGTTATCGCAACCGTGAACAATGGCGTTGGCGAGGGCCTCGCGCAGGGCCAACTCGATCTGATATTCGTTGCCTTCGGTGCACTTCATCTCCCGCGCGATCTGCATGACCCCATCGACGACCCCTGAAATTGCGTTGGGATTGGCGGAAATGGTGACGTCCAGCTTGCAGGCCGAGCAGGCGGGAAGAAGTCCGCTAAGACGCTGTACGTGGTCAAGGGCGCTCAGCAGCTCATCGATGGTGCGGTCGCGCTCGGCTTCAGCACGGTCACGCTCAGTCAGAGCGGTGCGCAACTCAATGAGATTCCTTCTAAGCTCAAATTGGGCCTGTACTTGTCGGCTCAAGGCGAGCAGTGCCGCCTCCTGGCTGGGAGTGAGTTCGCGTGGAACAGTGTCGATTACGCACAAGGTGCCCAGCGGATGGCCGTCGGAACTGGTATAGGGCGCCCCTGCATAGAAGCGGATTTTGGGGTCAGAGACCACGAAAGGATTCGAGCTGAACCGCGGATCCTTGCTGGCATCAGGAACGACGAATAGATTCGGTTGTCTGATGGCAACCGCACAGAAGGAAACCTCCAGGGAAGTTTCATGAATATCGATGCCAATTTTCGACTTAAACCACTGCCGCTCGGAGTCGATGACCGAGATCAGCGCGACCGGGGTATTGCAGATGCTGGAAGCAAGGATGGTCAGATCATCAAAGGCTTTCTCCGGGTCCGTATCGAGAATCTTGTATTGGCGTAGCGCCTGGACGCGTGCTTTCTCGTTTGCTTCCATGACCCTCCCCGGGAGCCAGGTTAGAAGCGTAAGTTTAGCGCGTTTGTTGCAGTCTAGGAAGCAGTTTAGCGGAGACGATCCCGCAACCCATTGAGGTACAAGCAATTCACCACCGCGCTAGAAGAAAGCAGCACCGGAGGCCTCGGGGATGACAGAGCTTCCGTCCGAGTTTAGAATCTGCCGAGAGGGAAGGTTGCGCGATGAGTCGAAGAAACCGTGTTGGACTGATTGGATTGCTGGTTCTGGCAGTGGCTCTGCCGGGTGTGGGAAAGAAGAAAAAGGATGATCCTCTTGCGACGCTCAATTTCGTCATCGTGCGCGATGAGAATGGCAAGCCTGTGCGCAACGCGGCGGTGGTCATGCATGCGGTAGACGAAGATGGGAAGCAGACTCCGCAGGGACTGGAGCTCAAGACCAACCCTGAGGGCAAGGCAAGTTATGATGGCGTACCTTACGGAAAGATCAGGGTACAGGTGCTGGCATCGGGATTCCAAACCTACGGGGATGACTACGATATTCGCGAGCCCAGCATGGACATCACCATCAAATTGAAGCGGCCGGGGAAGCAATATTCGATTTACGAAGAACATCCGGAACAAACCAAGGACGAGCCGCCGAAGAAGTGAGTTTTTGACGCCCGCCATTCCCAACCCGGCGGGGGATTGCCAAGTTGGGGCTGATTGCGTAGTGTGATTCTTCGTCAAGTTCCAGAAGAGCCGATGATCCTGCCTGCAAGCCGAACCAAAGTGTTCGAACTTTTTGCCGCAGTCCAAGTCATTCTCGTGCCATGTGCGTGGATGTTCGCCGCGCAGAGGCCCGAGCGACCTGTACCCCCGGCCCGGGATCCGCATACCCCCAGCTACGTGCAGGCAAAGGAACTTCCCGATGGCGAGATGCCGCCGGCGGATGTGGACGGCAACTTCATCATTGGTCCAACGCACAATGCCTCACCTGAAGTCGATCCCGAAGCCAAGATCGCGCATGGGACCGTGGTCGAATTCACCATGAACTCGGCGGATAGCAAGTTTTATCCGGGGATTGCGCGGGAGCCGAACACCTTTGGAACGCCGGACCGGAAAGATCCGGCGAAGTTGATGGTGACGACCAGCCACCCAGCGTCCTACACGCGCAAGGTTGCGGTCTATGTGCCGAAGGATTACGTCGCGGGAACAGCGGCGCCTTTGATTGTGAGTGCGGATGGGCCGGACAACTACCTGTTTGCCACTTTGGATGCATTGATCGCGAATAAGAAACTCCCGGCGCTGATCGCGGTTTCCATTGCCAATGGAACCGGCGATGCTCAGGGAAGCGAGCGCGGACTCGAGTACGACACCATGTCGGGCAAGTACGCCGAGTTCGTCGAGCGGGAAGTTCTGCCTCGTGCAGAGGCTGAGGCACACGTGAAGCTCACGAAGGATCCAAATGGCAGGGCCACGATGGGCTACAGTTCGGGCGGGGCCTGCGCGCTGATCATGGCGTGGTACCATCCGGAGCTTTATCGGCGGGTGTTGGCCTATTCAGGAACCTTCATCAATCAGCAGTGGCCGTACAATCCCCAAGCCCCGCATGGAGCCTGGGAGTTCCACGAGCATTTGATTCCCCAGAGCCCGCGCAAACCCATTCGCATATGGATGGAGGTTGGGGACAAGGATTTATTGAATCCCAACATCATGCGTGATGGCATGCACGATTGGGTGCTAGCCAACGAGAACATGGCGAAGGTGCTGGAGGGAAAAAAGTATCACTATCAGTTCGTCTTTGCGCGGAATGCGGTACATGTCGACCGTCCTACGGTGAGGCAGACCTTGCCAGAGGCGTTGGAGTATTTGTGGAGGGGATATAAGGTTCCGGCGCAGTGAGAATCTGTTGGTGGGGGACAACCCCGGCCGTTGATAGAGGTCATCGAGCAACGCGGCCGGGACGGGAACAGCCTATGAACTACTTACTCAAAACCGAGCCTTCGGAGTACTCATTTGCCGATCTCGAGCGGGATCAAGAAACGATCTGGGATGGGATCTCGAACCCCGTCGCCTTGAAGAACCTGCGAGGGATGCAGCCGAAAGATGAGCTGATCATCTACCACACGGGCGATGAAAAGAAAGCGGTGGGAACAGCGACTGTGGTGTCGGTAGATAACTCGGATGCGAAGAATCCTCGAGCAAAAATCAAGGTTGGCAAGGCTTTGTCGAAACAGCACTCATTGGCGGAGATGAAGGCCAACCCGCTGTTCGCAGATTCGCCGCTGGTACGGCAAGGGCGGCTAAGCGTGGTGCAACTGACCGCGGGCCAGTACAAATTTCTGGCCGGACGCTGATTTGGGGTTCGCCCCTACACATCTCGTTCATGGCGGAAGCGCAGGATGCGGCGGCGATCGCGCTTGGAAGGCCGGGCGACGGGAGCCGGGTTGAAATGCATCATGGCTTTGCGCTCGGCTGCGGCCCGCTCACGGGCTTCGCGGCTGGCCACCGTTTCTTGATAGAGCGCCTTGGCAATGGGTGCGGGACCGCGGATGTCACTGAGTTGGAGGACTTCGACCTCGAAGTCGCCACCCTCGGTCCGTATTTGCAGCATGTCACCCACCTGAACTTCGCGTGCCGGCTTCACGGGCTGCCCCCTCGACTGAATCCTTCCTAATTCACACGCCCGTGCGGCCATGCTGCGTGTCTTAAAAAACCGCGCGGCCCAGAGCCATTTGTCGACACGAACGCCGGACATGAGTTCATCTTAACCAATTGCCAGCATCTCCATGCCCGCGGCGCCTCGGGAGTCCATTCAATCCAAGTGCACGGTCAAGGTGTAGCTGCCAGCGGGGAAGCGATAAACGTTCCGCTCGCCGCCTTTGTCCGCAGACAACATCTCGCCACTTTGCGACAGCAGTTTTCCATTGATCCAGTACTGCGTGGCCTGTTTTGCGCTGAGCGGAAGTTCGGCGGTTGTGTTGGGCGGGACCGTCAAATGCCACACAGCTGTTTTGCCGTCTAGTTTCCATGCCGAATGAATACGGCCGTACGTCGAATCGTAGGAGAAATCGATCTGCCCGAGCTCAGGATTGAAGTTGGGATGTAAGTAAATGGTGTGGAAGCCGGGGTCGGACGGGGTCGTATCAATTCCCGCGGCGTAGCGGTAGATCCAGTCTGCGACCGCGCCATAAGCATAGTGATTGTAGGAATTCATGCTGGGATCGCTCTTCTTTTCGTCCCCGTTCCAACGTTCCCACATGGTGGTGGCGCCGTGTTCGACAAGATATCCCCAGGAAGGATAAGCGGTGGTGAGAAGCAACCGGTAAGCGACGTCACTGTGCCCAGTCTCAGTGAGTGCGGCGAGCAGATAGGGTGTGCCCAGGAAGCCGGTGCCAAGACGCCAGTTGTTGGCCTTGAGCAAGTCGAGCAGGTGGTCGGCAGCTTTGGCTCGCAACTGGTCAGGGAGAAGATTCATGTGGATGGCCAGCACGTAGCCCGTCTGGCTTTCCTTCAGGATCTTTCCGCTGTGGTCGCCCGGCGCAGGGATTGAGGCAAGGGAAGATGCGCTCGGACTGACGCTGCCATCGTCATGAACGTAGGCGTGGATGAAGGCTGTCTTGATCTTCTCGAAGTTGTCGCGATAGTGCTGTTCTTCTGCGGTGCGACCAAGAGCATGCGCCATCTGCACCATCAGAGAGGTGTCGTAGGCCCAATAGGCGGTTGCGAGCAGGTCTTCAGCCGTCACACCCTCAGGTGAGAGCCAGTCACCGTAAGGAATGCCAGACTTGTTTTTCCAGAGATAGTCAGGATTGGCAGCCTCGATCGCGCCGAGATAGTTCTGCATCGCATCCCAGTTTTGCTCGAGGATGCGCTTGTCCCCGAACTGAACCCATGCCGTCCAGGGAATGATGACTCCGGCGTCGGCCCAACCTGCGGCGAAGCCGTCGTTTTCCGAGAAGACTCCGGGGGCGAAGTGGGCGTACATCGGGACCTCCGCGGTCTGCGTGCCGCGAAGATCGCCGGCGAACTTTCGTGAGAATGCATCGATGCCCATGTTGAAGACCGCGGCGCGCCAGAAGACCTGTGCATCACCGGTCCAGCCCAGACGCTCGTCGCGCTGTGGGCAATCGGTGGGTACACCCACGAAATTCGAGCGCTGACCCCAAAGGATATTGCTCCAGAGCTGGTTGAGCATCCCGCTACCGGTTTCAAGTTGCGCAGTGAAGGGTGCGTCGGTATGGAAGACAACTGCTTTCACCGAATCGAGCGCAGGCTTGCCTGCAAGGCCGGTGACCTCCACATAGCGAAAGCCGTGGAACGTGAAGTCGGGCTGAAACTCTTCTATGCCTGCCCCGGCCAGGGTAATGCGGTCAGTGGCTTTCGCGTTGCGGAGGTTTTCGGTGTAGACACTGCCATCAGAGTTGGCCAGCTCGGCAAAACGAAGCTGCACGACGGTTCCGGGGGAGCCTTGCAGGCGAACGTGCGCAACCCCGGCGAGGTTCTGGCCGAAGTCAAAAACATAAGTCCCCGGTGCTGGCGTAGCCATGCTCTTGGCGGTCAGTTCTTTCTCGACGCGAATCGGCGGGAAGGATTGCCATTCAATGGTGATGTCAGGAACGGGTGGAAGCTGTACTTCGTGCCAGGAGCTATCGTTGAAGGTGGCTGTGTCCCAACCGGCTTGAACGCGGCGAGCGTCGAATGTCTCGCCGTCGTAGATTTCGGCGGAGGTTGTGGCGGAATTGTCCGCTTTCCAGGATTCGTCCGTGTTGATCGAATCGATGGAGCCGTCCTCGTACTGGATACGCAGTTGTGCACGAAGAGCCGGCGGGGCGGTCCCATAGTTGTTGGACTGCGCGACCCAGGTAAGCGGAGTCGAGTACCAGCCGGGCGCAACCAGGGCGGCGATTGCATTGGGACCCGGTTGAACAAGCGAAGTGACGTCGTAGGCTTGATAGGGAATATGACTTCTGAAATCCATCCAGCCGGGAGCCAGGATCTCGTCGCCGACAACCTTTCCGTTAATGTGGAACTTATAGGCCCCGAGTGCGGTGGCATAGAGCCTGGCCGAACGGACGGGCTTCGACACGGAAACGTTCTTGCGAAGAGCTGCGACTGGACCCGTCGTCCATGGGTTGCCAGCGGTTTCACTGCGGAAGCCTGTCTTCCCAGGATAGGTTTCGGCACCAGGCCAGGAGCTGTCATCGAACTCGGAGCTACTCCAGCCGTCGGAGGCGGTGCTGGACGCCTTCCACCCTTCAGGATTCGTTTTGTAGGTCACGATTCTTCCGTCGCTCAGTTGAATGTAGATCGTGGCGCTGAAGAGCGTGGTTGATGTGCGCGGTCTGTCGTAATTCAGCACTTCCGCGGCGAGAGTGTTGCTGCCGCTGTGGACGGCGCCGGTAATGTCATAAATGGAATAGGTCCGCCAGGGAAGATTGTTCCACATTGGCCAGGGCTGGAGTTCTGACTGCTGTTTGCCGTTCACCCAGGCTGCGACCGTATCTTTGCCGGTGATGTGCAGCTTGGCAACTCGGGCCTCGGCGGGCAAGCCGAACTTGAAGCGAAAATACAGGCGTGTCGGCGTGCTCTCGCTTGGGGCAGAGGTGGCAGGGCTTGGCGCCGTGATCCACTCGGCATTTGCCGCGCGGATGCTGCGATGTTCGTCGTCTTCGTAGCTAATCCACTTGGCTTGCCAGTTGGAAGAATGGAGGAGACCCGTTTCCCACCAGGTTGGTTCGCTTGGTGGATAGGGCCTTCCCTCGCGGTCCCAAGTTTTGACCCGCCAGTAATAACGCCTGAAGGGAACAAGAGCCTCACCGGCATAGCGAACGTTGAGGGATTGATTCGATTGCACGCGCCCGCTGTCCCAGACGTCGGGCTTGCCGGAGGCGAGAAGCGTAGCCGAGGTCGCGACCTGGACTTGGTAGGCGCTCTGGGCAGCGCCCCGGCGCGAGTCTTGCAACCGCCAGGACAGAGCGGGGGAAGGCTCGTCCATGCCGAGGGGAGTGGTCAGCGATTCGCAGGTAAGATGAACCACCCTGGACGAAGTTTCTCCTGCGTACAAAGTAGGATCGCCTAGGGCGATACAGAGAAGGATCAACGATGCAGTAAAACGCAAAATCAGCATGATGCGCATGGTCTCCTGTTTTCGCGTCCACATAATAAAACGCTCTGCGGAATCCGCAGAGCGTCCCGTGCGTGGAGTTTCCTACTGCGAAACGGTGAAGTTGCTGTGGAGTGTGGCGGTGGAGTCGCCGCCGACCCAGACGTCGAACGGAGCCACGTCTTGCACCCAAGAATGAGTGGCGCTGCTCCAATAGGTAAGATCCCGTGGCGTGAGCGTGAACTCGATGGTCTTCTTCTCATGGGGAGCGAGCGAAACGCGTTCGAACCCCTTCAGCTCGCGAACCGGCCGCGAACTGGTGCCGTACTTCTGATGAATGTAGAGCTGCACGACTTCATCGGCAGCAAGATCGCCGGTGTTCTCTAGATCGAGGGAAAGATTCACTGGTGCCCCCTTTTTCACCGAGGGATTCTTTACCCGCAGATTTGAGTATTCGAAACGCGTGTAGCTCAAGCCGAAGCCAAAGGGGAAAAGCGGCGTGCTCTCTTCATCCCAGTAACGTTTGCCCTGGTTTTGCGGCTCGTGGGTTGTGTTATGCGCGAGGAAGATTGGAACCTGTCCTGAGGTACGCGGCCAAGTGAAGGGAAGTTTCCCTCCGGGAACACCTTTGCCGTAGAGCAAATTTGCGACGGCCTCGCCACCCTGCGCTCCGGGATACCAGGCCTCGAGAATCGCGGGGACATGCTGGGAGGCCCACTTGATGTTCAGTGGACGGCCGCTAAGCAGTACCAGGACCACGGGCTTCCCGGTCGCCACAACCGCTTCGAGAAGCTCTTGTTCTCTTCCTGGCAACTCCAGCATGGAGCGGGAAGCTGCCTCGCCGCTCATATCCTGTGCTTCGCCGAGAACCATGATCGCGGCGTCAGAGTCCTTCGCGAGTTGAACTGCTTTCCTGATCTCGGCGTCAGCCTCCTCGCTCGTCCAGGGCGTGGGCGGTTTAGGGCCGAAGAAATCGGCGAAGGGTGAGGGAATTTTGCGAGCGATTTGTACTCCGGGCGCGTAGCTGAATTCTACCTTCGGAACCACGTTGCGCAGGCCAGCGAGCAAGGTAACACTTTCAGTCAGGTCGTTGGCAAATGCCCAGGAACCAGTGACATCAGGCTTGGAATCGGCAAGAGGGCCGATCACGGCGACCCTCGGGTAGGACTGTGCTTTCAGGGGCAAGATATTCCCCCCATTCCGCAGCAGTACGGCGGAACGTTCTCCCGCGATACGAGCCTCCGTTTTGTGCTCCGGATCTTGCCAGTTCTGTTTCGCCGCCGACACGTCGACGTAGGGATGCTCGAACAGCCCGAGGCGTATTTTGGTCTCGAGGATGGGGCGGACGGCATCGTCGATCTGCGTCGAAGTGACGCGTCCCTCTTTGAGGGCTTGGGCGAGATGCTTCGAGTAGGCGGAGTCTCCGAAGGCCATTTCCATATTGACCCCGGCGGTGAGGGCCCGGACCGCGGCATCGGCGGCGTCTTTGGCAAAGCCGTGAACCTCGAGACTCTTGACCGCATTCGCATCGCTGACAACAAAGCCTTTGAACTTCCATTGCTCGCGAAGAACATCGTGCAGCAGCCACTTGTTTCCGGTGGCCGGGACCCCGTTGAGGTCCATGTAGGCGCTCATCAGGGTTCCGGTGCCAGCTTCAACGGCGCTATGGAAGGGGGGTAAATAGACGTTATAGAGCTGGTCGTCGGAGATGTCGGAGGAATCGTAATCCCGGCCACCCTCGGCCGCCCCATAGCCGGCGTAGTGTTTGGCGCAGGCGACAATGTGATTGGGTGCCCCAAGATAGCTGCCCTGGAAGCCTCGAACTTGTGCGCGAGCCACGGCGGAGCCGAGGTAGGGATCTTCGCCGGCGCCTTCTACCATGCGCCCCCAGCGCGGGTCGCGGGCGATGTCAACCATGGGGCCAAAGGTCCAATGAATGCCCGCGGAACGAGCTTCCGCGGCAGCGAAGCCCTGAGCTTTCTCGATCAAAGCAGGATCCCAGGATGCGGCCATGGCAATCGGCACGGGGAAAATGGTCTTAAAGCCATGAATGACGTCCAGCCCGAAGATCAATGGAATATGAAGCCGAGAGCCTTCAACCGCAAGCTTCTGCAGACGGTTAATTTCCGCGGGGTCGGTAACGAATAGCAGAGAGCCAACCTGGCCCGCGGCAATCTGCTTCTCCATGGCGGGATTGGGGGCGAATTTGAAGTACTGCGTGAGCTGGCCGATCTTTTCTTCCACGCTCATCTGCGAAAGCAGCCGATTCGCTCGCTGGGTTGCCGCAACGCCGCTAGGCGAAGTTTGGGTCTTGTTGGCAGTTTGCGCCGGGCCGCTGTGAGAAGCGGCGAATAAGGTTATTCCTAGAAGCAGAACCGTGATGAACTTGGCGTGCAGTACTCCGTATTTCATCCAATCCTCCCTGCTACTTGGTCGGGGTCGCGGTAAAGTCGCCATTGATGGACATAGGCTGTACTTCCACGGTGCCGGTGATCTTGGAATCTTTGTCCATTGTGCCTGTGTAGACAAGGGTCAACGGGCTGCCATTGTATTCGGTGTTGTACTGCCAAGTGATCTTGGTATCGGTGACCTTGCCGGTTACCCTGGCAGTGCCCTGTTCGAGGGAACAGGTGCCGGAGAGGCTATTTCCCTCTTGAGCGAAGGCACAGTTCTGATCACTCTCATTGCCGACGATGCTGTTATGGACCTTCCATTTGCCGGTCAAGGCGGGAGTATCAGCAGCGGAAGACGGAACAGCCATGAGCCCGAGCAAAAACCACAAGGGAAGCGCTTTCATCGGGGGGCCTTTCGTTGGCGCCGGGATTTCGAGCGGCGGTCAGTATAGATGGCACATTGTGCCACGGTCAACACCAAATGTCTCTATTTACTCTCAGTGCAAGATGTGTCAGGATTGCCTCCTGCAACACCCTGGAATGACCACGAGTATTCAAAAACGCAAGCGGCTTTTGGTCCGGGATACGATTTGGGACGCGGCCATTGCCCTGTTTGACAAGCGGGGCTTTGACCAGACGACGGTCGACGACATCTCCAAGGCAGCTGGAGTTTCCCGCCGTTCTTTCTTCCGTTATTTCTCGTCCAAAGATGATTTGCTAGCTCAAGGGATGGTTACTTATGGAGAGTGGTTGGGACAGGCGATTGAAGCGTGCCCGCGGGACTGGTCGATCGCGGAAGTGATTCGGAAGGCCACATCCGAGGCTTCTGAAATGATCACCACGCAACCGCGAACAAGACAAGTCATTCGAATATTGGAGAAAAGCCCCGCTGCTCGCCAGGCACAGGATTCAGCCATGAGCATCGTGGAATACCGGGTGACCAAAGCCTTTTCGTCCCGGCTGAAGGTGCGTGGTAAGAACGATTTCAAGCCCAGGCTCTTGGCCCTGGTTACGCTATCGATCATGAAGGCCGCGGTCTCGGTCTGGTCAAGAAGTGATCGGGAAAACATGCGCGTCGTGATCCGCGAAGCCCTGCCCACCTTGCATCAGGCGCTCTCCTAGAGATGGGAGCACATTGTTGCGGAGCCTCGGCGATTGGAACAGCCTGTGCGAAAAATGCAACCGGACCGGATGCAGAGTTAAGATAGACGGTTTGTCTCAAACACTGGAAGGATCAGGGGGAGGGAATGCAGAAAGCCAGCTCTCGAATTGTTATCGTCATCATCACTTTCTTTGGCATGGGGCTCTTGTGGTCCCAAAACTCGGAACAGCCTGCCTACCTCAATACTTCGTTGACCGCGGACGAGCGCGCCGCCGACCTGGTGCACCGTATGACGATTGAGGAAAAGGTCACGCAATTGGTGAACCAGGCGCGGGCGATCCCGCGTTTGAACGTGCCCGCCTACGACTGGTGGAGTGAATCCCTCCATGGCGTCGCCACCAATGGCACCACTGAATTTCCTGAACCGATTGGCCTGGCGGCGACCTTCGATACGGATGCCATTCACCGCATGGCGGTGGTGATAGGGACCGAAGGGCGGATCAAACACGCTCAGGCGGTGCGCGCCGGACACAGTAACATTTTCGAGGGACTAGACTTCTGGGCGCCAAACATCAACATCTTCCGTGACCCGCGATGGGGTCGTGGGCAGGAGACGTATGGAGAAGATCCCTTCCTCACGGCGCGCATGGGAGTTGCCTTTGTTACCGGCATGCAGGGCGAAGATGCGAAATACTATCGCGTCATCTCTACGCCTAAGCACTACGCCGTGCACAGCGGGCCGGAGCCGACGCGGCATAACGCCGACGTAAAGGTCAGCAAGCACGATGAATTAGACACCTATCTGCCGGCGTTTCGCGCGACTGTGACCGAAGCCAAGGCGGGATCCGTGATGTGCGCGTACAACAGCATCAACGGTCAACCGGCCTGCGCCAATGAATTCCTGCTGCAGGACGAGCTGCGGGGAAAGTGGAATTTCCAGGGGTACGTGGTCTCGGACTGCGGCGCGGTCATTGACATATTCAAGGGCCACAAGTTCACCCCAACTCAGCCCGAGGCCTCTGCATTGTCTCTCGAGCGCGGGATGGATAACGAATGCGTGGACTTCCTGGCCAAGGTAAAAGACGACCATGACTACAAGCCCTACCACGACGCCTACCAGCAAGGCATTCTCAAGGAAAAAGACATCGATACCGCGCTGATCCGCCTGTTCACAGCCCGCATGAAGCTCGGCATGTTCGACCCGCCGGAAATGGTTTCCTATTCAAAGATCGATGAGAAGGAACTTGACAGTGCCGAGCACCGGGCGATGGCGCTAGCTCTGGCCAACAAGTCCATGGTTTTGCTGAAGAATGATGGTACCTTGCCCTTGAAGAGAGGCGGAATCAAGATCGCGGTGGTTGGTCCCCTGGCAGACCAATGGAGATACCTGCTCGGCAATTACACCGGCATACCTTCGCACACGGTGTCGGTGCTTGAGGGACTCAAAGCGGAATTTCCCGATGCCCAAATCACGTACGTGCCCGGAACGCAGTTTCTTCGCAACGACGGAGATCCCCTGCCAGCATCGATGTTGACCACTGCCGAAGGACAGCCCGGCCTGAAGGCGAAATTTTCGACCGGCGACCTGTTTGGGCCGCCGCCCACGCTGCTTGGAACCAAGCAGGTTTCGGGGGCTGAGTTGAAGCCCGAAGATATCCCGCAGGAAGCAATCGGCAAGTATCCGCTGCTGGTCGAAATGAACGGTTTCCTGGTTCCGCAACAAACCGGCGACTACAACCTCGGCGTGCGCGCTCAAGGCATGGCCGCGAATGTCACGGTTGATGGAAAATCGGTTGCGCAGGAGTTCATGATGACCGGGATGCAAGCCAAGGTGGGGCGAGTCCACCTGGAGAAAGGAAAGAAAGTTGCGATTCAGGTTGGCTATGCCCGGACAGAACCCGGTCCGGTTCGCTTGGAATTGATCTGGTCCAAGTCGAACCGCACCCCGTCACCCGAAGCGGTGTCCGCGGCAAGGAAGGCCGACGTTGTAATCGCAGTTCTCGGCATCACCAGCGAGTTGGAAGGGGAAGAGATGGCGGTCAATGAGGAAGGCTTTAAGGGCGGCGACCGCACCAGTCTCGATCTGCCCAAGCCGGAGCAGGATTTGCTCCAAGCCCTAGCCAGCTCGGGCAAGCCGGTTGTGTTGGTGCTGAGCAACGGAAGTGCCCTGGGGGTGAATTGGGCCGACAAACACGTGAATGCCATCCTCGACTCGTGGTACCCGGGAGAAGAAGGCGGGACGGCAATCGCGCAGACTCTTTCGGGGAGGAACAATCCGGCTGGGCGGTTGCCGGTGACCTTTTACACGGGAGTGGATCAGTTACCGCCGTTTGAAGAATACGCGATGAAAGGACGTACGTATCGGTATTTCGAAGGCAAACCCCTCTACCCATTTGGATATGGACTGAGTTACACCCAGTTCTCTTACAAGGAACTGACTCTAGGGAAGGGCGCCATCCATGCAGGCGATCCCTTGACGGCGGAAGTCACGGTAACCAACACGGGTAAGCTTGATGGCGACGAGGTGGTCGAGCTCTACCTTTCGTTCCCGAAACTGGCGGGAGCTCCGCTGCTGGCGCTGCGCGGATTCAAGCGTGTGCATCTGAAGGGCGGGGAATCACAAAGGGTGCGATTCGACTTAAAGGATCGCGATCTGAGCATGGTGAGCGAGGCCGGAGACGTAGTCATTGCGGAAGGGAAATATTCGGTGTCGGTGGGTGGTGGACAACCGAATACCGGTGCCCCGGCTGCGGCGGGTTCGTTCGAGGTGAAGGGAACGAAGAACTTGCCGGAGTAGAGGTGTCTTTCCCTTACAGCCCGGCTTCAATGCGAGACCGGGGATCGAGCATGTCCCGCAGCGCGTCGCCTATGAAGTTGAACGACAAAACGGCGAGCATCACCGCTAGGGCGGGGAAGAGCACAAGATGGGGTGCGTCGAACAAATGCGAGCGGCCGTCGTTGAGCATGGTTCCCCAGGAGGCGGTGGGTGGCGGCACGCCTAATCCAAGAAAACTCATCGTGGCTTCCGCGAGGATCGCGCCAGCCATGCCGATTGCGGCTTGTACGATTACCGGCTGAACGATGTTCGGCAAAATGTGGCGGAACAAGATGCGGCCATCGGCGGCTCCAAGTGCGCGAGCGGCTTCCACGTATTCCCTTTCTCTAGCGGCTAAAACCTGTGCTCGGATCAAGCGCGCATAGCCAACCCAGCCACCGAGCGAAAGCGCCAGGACCAGGTTGAAAACCCCCGGACCTCGGAAGGCGACAAAGGCGATTGCAATCAGAATGCCGGGGAACGACATGAAAGCATTCATCAGGATGATGTTGACGAAGCGGTCGATAGGCCCGCCGTAATATCCGGCCACCGAGCCCACGATGAGGCCAAGGCTGAGAGATGCGGCGACCACACAGGTGCCGACCAATATCGAGATGCGCGAACCGTAGATCACGCGGGAAAAAATGTCGCGGCCAAGCTCGTCGGATCCGAACAGTTCGGACCAGGACGGCCGCGCCAATCGTGTGGCAAGCTGAATATGCGCAGGATCCTGCGGGGCAAGCCAGGGTGCGAAGGCGGCACAGGTTACAAAGAGGACGATGAAAATCAGTCCAATCGCGGCCAAGGGGTTACGGCGGAAAATACGTCGGAAGGAAATGGTCTCGGCAGCCACGGTTGGAGCACCTATTGTGACACGCAAACGCAATTGTGCGAAGTGACAGGATAGCCTCATCAGGCGGGTCGAGGAGAGTCATGCACCGCAAGCTAAACTCAGGAACGGAAACAAAGATCTTCGATCCCCGGGATCCCTCGTCGGGATCGCGCGGCAATGAGCTGCTGGATGCGAGCGTTGTCCGGCGCGGGGATCAGTGGTGGATGTACCTTGCGGGGCAGGTGGCGGGCCATGGGGCTACGGATTTGTTCAGCGCTTCCTTGCCGGCAGGTGCGCCGTTATCCGCTTCGGGGTGGCAGGCCTCGTTCACTGACAAGGGAGAACTCGAACGCCTCGCAGAAAGAAGGCTAAGTTTTTCCTGGGATGGAAAAGGCGGACGTCATTGCCCGGCCTACGTCAAGGGATGGGATCCCGGCAGAGGCGAGTGGGTAGAACGCATTTACTACGCCGGTGCAGCGGAGAATCTGTGGGGTCCGTACCGTATCGGGTTTCTCGAGTGGGACGGCGGCAAGTGGGTGGATCAGGCAGAACCAATCTTCGTAGCCAATGAGGTTTGGGAGCACGGAAGCGTATATGAGCCCAACCTGATCTACCACGATGGCAAGTGGAAAATGTGGTACGTAGCCGGGTCGAACCTTGAGGGCTACCTCGTGCAGGGATATGCAGAGAGTACGGACGGTCGCAGCGGATGGAGCCAGCGCGTGGTATTTGCACCGCCGGAATGGAAAATGTTCGATTTCTGCGTGCTTGAGAGAGGGGACGCATTCGAGGCGATCTTCGCACGTGTGTCGGTTGGAGGAGCTGCGGTTCTGCCGGAGACTGGACTGTGGCGGTGCGGTGCCAAGAACCCGTCGAGTGCCCTTGCCGAATGGGGCGAGCCCGTGCAGATTATGACCGCCGAAGATCGAGGCTGGCACGAGGGCCCATGGAAGCCCTCGTTTCAGTTCGGCGAAAAATACGGGGATCGTGCCTTCGTCTTCTTTGATGGGTCGTATCGAACCAGTGATCCGGGTCCTTTTCCGTTTGCCTTTACGCTCGGGTGTTTGGAGATAGAGCTGCCGAGAGAGTAAAGGAATCTTGGTCCGGATAAGAGCAGTTCCTCGACCCGGCTACGTCTTCTATGGCGCCCGGCGCTTTATTTCGCCACCGTGTGCTGGGAGCCAGCTGCGCCGCTAGATTCAAACTCCTGGCCCATCCATTTCTGGAACGCCGTCATGTTGTGCTCACGTCCGAGGAAGTTGCGCACCAGCTCATTGGCCGAGGTCGATCCTCCCGGTTCAAGCACGGTACGCCGGTAGCGCATCGCCGTCGGATCCGCCAAAAGGTTCGCCTGATTAAATTGGTGGAAAAAGTCCTCGGCGATTACCTTGTCCCATAAATAGGTGTAGTAGGCAGAGGAGTATCCAGCCAGGTGGCCGAAGGCGGTGTACACGTGCGTGTCGGGAACCGGGGTAAAGGGCGTGTACTTCTTCTGGCCGGCAAGCGTCACGGCGTCCAGATCCACTGCTTCCGGTTTGGTTTTATAGATGTTGTAGGACAAGGCTGTAAAGCTGTTCTGGCGACTTACCCAGATGGCTCGCCCGAATGCCGTGGCGCGGTTCATGCGGGCGACGAGTTCTGCAGGGATTGGCTCGCCGGTCTTGTAGTGCTTGGCAAAGGTCGCAAGGACTTGCGGGCTATGCATCCACTCTTCCAGCATTTGTGAAGGCGCTTCGACAAAATCTCCCTCCATGCTGATTCCAGTAATGCCTGCCCACTGTTGCTGGCCCCCGAGAATGTGATGCACCAGATGGCCAAACTCGTGGAAGAAGGTGACCACGTCGCTGTAGTCCATCAAGCCTGGATCCTCAGCGGTAGGCTGGGGGAAGTTGCACACCAGGACAGCCTCGGGTAGTTGCTTTCCGCGGATGCCGTCAAGCACAGGTGCCATTTCGGCATGGCTGAACTTGCCCGGACGGGGATGCATATCGAGGTAGAAGCGGCCGATGACCTTGCCTTTATCGAGGACGTCCCAGGTCTCAACCGCCGGATCCCAGGCAGGCGCGCCATCCTCTTGCTTGAAGGTTACGTGAAAGATTGTGGCTGCAGTGCCGAGAATGCCCTTCTTCACCGCTTGATAGGGGAAGTATGGGCGGACGCTTTGCGAGTCGAAGTTGAACTGGGCGCGCCTGACGGATTCGCTAAGAAATCCAGTTTCATAGTCGGAGATTTCGGTGGCGTTCGGATCGGTCTTGTGCTTTTCGGCAAGCTGCATCTCGAACTCGCGCTTGGTGATCGGATCGGCGGCTTCTTTCACTTGCTCGATGAAGTCCCCGATTTTGTCGCCATTCTTAATCATCTTGTCGGCGGCATTGTAATCCGCCCACGAGGAGTACCCGAGCAGGGTGGCGATCTGGTACCGGATCTTCATCATGTTTTCGAGAACTTCTTTGTTTTTCGGGTAGGCGCGATTGTTGAAAGTCTCAAAAAGGCGCCGGCGCAACGAATCGCTCTTGGCAAAAGTGATGGCCGGAATGTAATCGGGATAGTTTGTGCTGATGTAGATCTTGCCGTCAGCGCCGGGTTTGTGGTGCTCGATGTAGTCAGCGGGAAGGCCGTCGAGCTCTTTGGCATCCATGACTTCAATCTTGCGCTGGTCGTCAGAAATGTTGCGGTCGAAATCCACCTGCTGCTTGGTCAATTCGTCGTTGAGTTTCTTAAGCTGGGCTCGGGTGTCCTCGTCTTTATCGACGCCAGCCAGGCGGAACTCAAGCAGGTATCGCTGCACATAGTAGCGGGTAGCCGCATCCGCTTTGGAAACGTCTAGCGCGGAGAGCGACTGGTAGACATCATGGTTCAGGCTGAGGGCGGTTTGCGCAGCGCTTGCCTTCTGAACCATTTGCTCGGCACGGTCGCGGAAAGCGGTCTCCGGGTGTACCTGGGACATGAGTCCGGAAAGGTAGGCGGCGGCGTTGATGTTCCGTACCGCCTCGTCAAAAGGCGTTAGGGTGTTTTGGATGGTGCGAGCGCCTTGGACCGCGGTGAGTTTAGCGATCGCGGCATCGGCAGCGGCGAGGTGGTCATTCACAATTTTTTCGAAGGCGGTAACATCTGGCTTCGAAGCCCAAATCGAAGGCTGAATGCTTTGTCCCCAGGCAGCGCCGGCAATCAGAAAGCAGACGATCGTAAGAAGAAGACGGAAGTTGAGCACGTGGAACCTCGTGTGTGATTTCAAACCTGAAACTCCTAAGATAACCGACGATTGTCCTTGCCGTCCGTGAGCTGTGTCAAGCAAACCCGCTGAAAAAGGGGTGAATTGCTGCATTTAGGGGACGAACTCGATGCCCAGGCGGCAAAGCAGGGAAATTCAGCATCAAAGCTCGCGGTAGGGATGCGATGGGCGATGGGCCGTTTGGCGACTCGTGATATCTGGGTCTTTCAGGGGAGTACCCAGTAAGAGCCATTACTAACGGGCGACTGATAGCACCTTTGGGTCATTGACCTTCCGATTGCCCGAGGATAAGTTGAAGCCAGCTTAACTCCCCCTGAGCAGGAAAAGGCCGTTCGTGGGGGTTTTTTATGAAGCTAGTGCATGTCTGGTACGCAGCGATCGGATTTGTCGTGGCGCGCTGGCTGTTCAACCGGGAGCCAGTTCCGGTGATGGATCCAGTGTCCCGGCTGCGGAATTCGGGTTTGCTGTAACCCTTGGGCTCGTTCTCTTCTGGTGCCCACTTCTTTGAAATGCTGGGAGAGGTGGGGGCCTGTTCTCTCTGTCTGCTCGAGATGCCTTTCGTAATGGTTACCTCCCGCACGTGAATCCATAGAATGCGGTTAGCGGCGCTGGAGCGCCGACCCCCATGTCACGCTTAATCAAGCTTGGGATCGCCTCTATCCTCCTTTTCTGCAGCGTATTTGTGCGGGCGCAGGATGCGGACCTTCCGCTTGGAGACGTGGCGCGCAGCTACCGAAAAAGCAGCTCCGATTCCCGCCCGGTTATCGATAATGACAATCTGCCTGTCGTGATGGACAAGGCGGAAGCCGCGCGATTGAATTCCAAGCCCGTGTTTTCGATCGATCCCTCGGGCAAGACTTTTCGAATGTCATCACCCGACGGAAGCTGCAGCCTGTCATTCGACGCAAAGGCAGCGCCGCTCATCACCACACACCACTCCACCAGCAGTCTTCCCTTCGACCAATTGGATCGCCTCGATGGAACAGCTTCGGTTCACGATGGCATTCTCGAAGTGCAATTACACAATCGCAGCGAATGGGATCTGAGGGAAATCGTTGTCGGGGTGACGTTGTTGAATGAGCGCGGCCCATTGTTTCGGTCGGCAAGTCTGCTGGGACCGACGGACGGAATCTTGATTCCGAAGCCTCCCGACACAACCATGCTGTATCACCTGACGGCGACGGTGCTCCCGGATGGGAGCACGACTTTTCGAGGGACCCTCGATCAGGACCTTGGCCCTGCAACGGATTGGCACTGGGCACTGGTGGGCGCGAAGGGAATTCCGCCTGCGGGGCCGGTCGAAGACTCCGCCACGGCGAAACCGCAGATCCAGCCTCCGTCAACTACGCCACCCACCTTCTCCAATGCTTTGCCCCCGAGTGAGCCTCGGATGCAGCAACCCTCAGCAAATTCGCAACCCTGATTTTGTGGATCGGCTGCGCTACGTTCTTATCGGGTGACGGCGATGGCCTGCGGAACGCTCGAGAGGCTGACCGTTTGTCCAGTGGAATTCAGAGTCGCGTCTGACTTAATGGAGAACTCGGTGATGGTCTTCGAGCCGACGTTCCCGACCAGCAGAAAGGTGCTTATGGGATCAAACGCCAGGATGCGCGGGTTTGTTCCCGTCGCCACCATGGTAGTGGTGGTCGCCGTGAGCGAACCGTTGGTCCCGACAGAAAACACGGACATGTTCGCAGTGGCGCTGTTTGCCACATAGAGATGGGTGGCGGTGGAGTCCAGGATCGAGGTGACGGGTGCCGCCGTCCCCGCGTTGCTCGAAGAGGGGAAGGGTGATCCGGGGATCAGCGTCAGCGTAATCTGATTCGAGCCGCTTGCATACTGAATTGAATATCCCGAAACGGTGTTGTTGCTTGGATTTGTCACATAAAGATACTTCGCTGCCGGATCTACGGTGACCGTCCCGACGCCTTCAGTCACAAGAAGCGGAGATCCTGCGAGCAGAGTAAGGGTTCCCGAATTCACGCTGTAAACATAGACCCGCGAGAAGTTCGGAGCAGCTGCGAACAGAAGACCACCGGCGAAGGCAATACTTGAGGGCGAATCGGGAAACGAAGTCGTGGTTCCCAGGGTCAAGCCTCCGCTGCCACCGATCGAAAAGGTCGAGATGCTATTGGAAAGAAGGTTCGTCACAAACAGGGTGTGGCTTGCATCGTCGAGCAATAACTGCTGGGGAGAAAATCCCCCCGTGGGAACCCGCGGAAGTACCTCGCTGATCACGCCGGAAGTCGAATCGATGTTCAGCAGAGATACCGTATTGTCGCTTTGATTGGCTACGTATCCGCGCTGGCCAGAGGAGTCTATAACCATGCCCGACGGCGTGTTTCCGACGATGAAGGGAGCCGAAGGAAGCACGGTAGAAGCTCCGGTCTTATCGTCGAGGCGGTAGCCATAGATGCCTTGTCCTGTGCTGACATAGAGCAAATGAGTGCTGTTGGATGATCCGCAGCTGCACAGGGCAGCGGTAGCCGCTAAGAGAGAGAGAACCGAAATCGTGTATCGCAGGTTCATGGGTGCGGTGTCGCTAGAAGGACGGCGGAGCGGACCTCTTTCCGAAAATGATGACCAATCCGGAGGAATAGCGCGTGTCGTGATGGCGCACTCCGAAAGCGGAGTTGATCAGGTAGTCTGCCTGAATTGCACGAAATGCAAACCGCTTGCCGATGGGGATGTCGGCGCCTCCACCGAGCGCAACCGTCCCGCCCAAACTGGAGGGCTCTATCTGCGAAGTCCCCAACTTGAGCAAACGCGAGCGAGACTTTCCAAACAGGGCATGACCAAAGAAGTCGATGCCCTTCAACTCGAAGCGATATTGAGGGCCACCTGTGAAGTTGAAGGTCTTGATCTCATCATTCCAGTGACCACTAAAATCCCCGACCACTCCCAGCCCCTGGTACAGGTCTGGCAGCGATATCTCCAGATTGCCCCCGTTTAGATTTTGCGTGTTTTCAAAACCATACTGAGAGGCGTCATAGCGCTGGAGAGAGTAGCCGACAAAGATGTTAACTTCGGGCTTCTTGAAGAACCCCTGTGCCAAACACGGTCCTGCGAGTACGAAAATCGCGACAAGAGGTATGGCGGATTTCGCCAGCACGGCGCACGGGCGCGGAAGTCGCATCAGCTCGGTACCGCTCCTGTAAATGAAAGTGAATTAAGTACTATAGCAGAGCCAAAGGCCATCGGCCGCCACCACCCAGGACGGCTCGGGAGGTCAGCCTTCCTGCCTCCAGGCACGGGAAGGCTTAGCTCTACACGGGTCTGATGCGGGCTTTTGGTACAGAGATGCTGGCTGGCTACTTCGTGGCCAGCACCCCGGCCAATGACTCAAAGATCTTAAAGCCATCGACGCAACCAAGCGCTGGTTCACTGGCCCGTTCAGGATGCGGCATCATGCCAAGCACGTTCCGACCTGGACTGCAGATGCCAGCGATATTGTCGAGCGACCCGTTGGGGCTGGCTTCGCGGGTGACTTCGCCATGGGGTGTCGAATAGCGAAAGATAATTCTTTTATCGCGCTGGAGCTGAGCGAGCGTGGCGTCGTCGCAGAAGTAGTTGCCGTCCATGTGGCCTATGGGTATGCAAAGAACCTCGCCTTCCCGGCACGCGTTGGTGAAAGGTGTGTCGGCATTTTCAACCCGCACATAAACCGGTTTGCAGACGTACTTCAGTCCGGCATTGCGCATCAGCGCGCCCGGGAGCAGTCCGGATTCGCAGAGGATCTGGAACCCATTGCAGATGCCGATCACCAGCCCTCCCCGATCGGCAAATTTCTTTACAGAATCCATCACCGGCGAGAACTTCGCTATGGCGCCAGTGCGCAGGTAATCGCCATAGGAAAAGCCGCCGGGGACAATCACCACATCGCAGTTCTCGAGATCTTGCGATTCGTGCCACAGGAAAGTGGCTTCCTGCTGAAGGACCTGCTCGGCGGTCCAGTACGCGTCGTGATCGCAGTTTGAGCCGGGGAAAATGATGACGCCAAATTTCATGAGTACCGCCTGAGGCGAGTCCTTTCGCTCAGTCTAACATGAACAAAAACAAGGGCCATGGGATGGATTGTTAAAATTCGTGCGTTGCCGTTGACAACTTGAAGTCCGCCGCTAGAATGCGACTCTTATGCGCGAAGAGCTGCTTCGGATTGAAGATCTCGGGATCAATAACGGACAACACACCCTCAAGTTAGCCGGGCCCCTAACCATTTCAACTCTGTTCGAATTCCAGAACTTGGTACGCGCAAGCGCAGGTAGCATGCTGCTCGATTTGACCCAGGTCCCCTACATCGATTCGGCGGGAGTCGGAGCGCTGGTCGGTGCCTACGTTCGGCACAACAAGGACGGACACACGCTGACCCTGGCGGGGGTGAATGAGCGGGTGCGGAACATACTCAAGGGCACGCGCGTCGAGCAGTTCTTCAGCTACGCCGATAGCCTCCCGCAGCTGGCGTAACAGGGAAGCCAAGCTCGTAAAGCCCTGCGCCACCCTTCTTCAGATGTTTGTCGTCGAGGATCCCCTCATACGATCTGAATCCTGCCCTACTCCTTCTTTGCGCTCTGGGCGAGAAATCCAATCACGGCGTTCAAGACTGGCTTGGGCTTCTGCATGAAAAGAGCATGGCCAAGCAGCGGGAGCTGGAGATGCTCCGCGCGGGGGAGAAGCCGTTTTGCCACGGCTAGGTCAGAGTCGCTCAGCAAGGCATCGAGCTCGGGGTTGGCTTGGAGCAACAACACCGGGCACGCGATTCGAGGCAGAATCTTCTCCGGATTCCAACCAACATAGGCGCTGCGATCCACAGTCATCCGCAGGCATTCCGGGTCGGTGCGGATAGCGGTGCGCGCCCAGTCCAGCAAGGTGTTCGAGGTATTCCCCGCGATCTCATCCAGGTGAATGACCTCGGGGATGCCCGGAAAATGGATCTGAATTCGGCCGATGCCGCCGGCCAGTTCTTCTACCGGTTGGCAGCGCAGGAGCAGTCGATGCAGCTGAGAAAAGATGGCGTCATACATACCGGAAAGATTCGCTGGGGTGAGCAACGAATCGCCAACAATCAGAGCTGAGACGTTGGCATGGCCGGCCGCGGCACACATCCCAATCATCCCTCCGAGCGAGTGGCCGAAGATTGCAGCAGGCGAGGGAATCGAGATGCTCAAGAATTCCGCAATATCTTCCCCCATATCGACAACTCGGTAACCATCCTTCACGCGTCCGGAGCTGCCGTGTCCCGGGAGATCGACGGCAAAGATGTGAAAGCGCGACATGAGATCAGGTAAGAGAACGGAAAAGCAGGAATGATCCCGGGATGTCCCGTGGAGCAGCACCAGTGGCGGGCCATTGGGCGGTCCTTCTTGATAGCGGAGGCTGACCCTGCGCCCCGGGAAATTCTTCTCCCCAAGATCTGTGCTGGCTGGTGACGGCATTCTGACAACCTTTACCACACAGGACACACAGTTCCTACCCGGGGAACCACGGAGGGCATTAAGAGCGGGAGCTGGGCGAGTCGGGCCGAGACTACCGCTGTCCCCACTTCAGCTTGGAATGCAACACTTCGAAGAATGTGCCCTTGGTATGCAAAAGTTTTACGTGAAATTGCGACTTGCGGCAGGAGATACGGTCGCCATCGTTCAAGGGCATGCCTGATTGCCCGTCTACGCTGAGAAAGGCCTCTTCTTTCTCGGTTACGACTGCGATCTCGATCTCAGATGTGTCCCGCACCACCAGAGGTCGATGGGTGAGCGAGTGCGCCGAGACCGGAGTGATCACAAACGCATCTACGTTTGGCATCAGAATGGGGCCGCCGGCGGCCAAAGAATAAGCAGTCGATCCAGTGGGCGTGGCTACGATTAGGCTGTCAGCCTGGTAACGCGAGACGAAGGTCTTATCGATAAAAACGTCGCAGTGATTTAGGCGTGCGATGGACGACTTTCCGACGACGATATCGTTGAGTGCGTCGAAGGCGGCGATGTTGACTCCCGCCCGGGTTACTTCGCAGTGCACCATGGAGCGGAGGTCGATCGCGCAGTTGCCCGCTTCGATACTTTCGAGCGTGGGGTAGAGCTCTTCGATCGGCACTTCGGTGAGAAACCCCAAGGCCCCAAGATTGACTCCCACAATGGGAATGCCAGCTTTGGCAACAGCGCGAGCAGCAGAAAGAAATGTGCCGTCTCCGCCTAGCACGATGACGTAATCAAGATCCTGCTCGCCCATTTCTAGCCGAGAAACCGTCCGCAGATTGCCGGCATGGGGCGCGGTTTCAGGATCGACCAGCAAGGCATGGCCGCGCGTGTGCAGCCACTCGATCAGGCCGGGCAGTATCTGGGCAACTTCGGGCTTGTTCGGCTTGGAGACGATTCCGACAGTTTTCTTCGAGGCAGGTCTGGCCATAAGCGAAAGGGAATTGTACAAGGTTGGGGGAGGATGTGGTTCCTGGTCAAAGCAAAACCGGCCTTCCTGGGCCGCTGCGAGCGTTGCGATTGGATTACAATCCCACATCGCCATTTTCGGCCGTCGGGGAGTATGGGATGGAGGGCGGAAAAGTTGCGGTACGGATGCTGGTCGACCCGCCGGGAATCATCGACGTGGGACCCCGCGAGAACCCTCACCTTGTGATTCACGTGGGTGCGCCCGTGCCGATCGGCTGTGAGCGTGGCGGGGAGAAACATCGGGGCACGCGCATTCACGGTGACCTGGATATTGTTCCTGCGGGCGTGACCAGCCGCTGGGTCCTCGAAAAAGAAGATCGCGCTTTGGTGGTGAGCATTTCCCAGGACCTATTGGGTGCAGTTGCTGCCGAGATGGGACTCGACCCCAAGCAAGCCGTTCTGTTCAACCGGTTTCAGGTGCGAGATGCAAGGCTGGAGCACCTGGCCTGGGCGTTGAAAACGGAAATGGACGACAACTTTCGCAATGGGCGGCTATTTGCAGACAGCATCGGAACAGCCATTGCGTGTCAACTGATGCAATCTCACAGCGTGGCTGCTCCAAAGATCCCGGCGAACGGCAATGGGTCGGGGTTCCGGTTGCGAAGAGTGCTCTCCCACATAGAAGAGAACCTCGCGGAAGATTTGTCTCTGGAGACAATTGCCTCGATTGGCGGTTTGAGCGTGTCCCACTCGCAGAGGGCCTTCCGGGACGCGGTGGGAATCTCAGTTCACCAGTATGTCATTCAGCGCCGGGTAGAGCGCGCCAAGACTTTGCTTGGCGACGAAAATCTCTCGATCCGCGAAGTGGCCCTGATGGCTGGTTTCTCCCACCAGAGCCACATGGCGTATCACCTGCGGCGTCTCTTTGGCTGTTCTCCGATGGAGATCCGAAGAGAGAGGTGCTGAGCGGAATCTGCTCACCATAGCGGGAATCTGAGCGACGACAAGCGAGATGTTATGGCAGAGTGAAAGGCATGTCGAGCAACCCGGCAGTTTCGTTCGAGAACCCGAGGCCGCTGCCTGCGATCCTGGTCGGTGGACTGATTGCCGGGACGCTGGACGCGCTGGCCGCGTTTTATCTGTACGGTCGCGGCATGCCACGCGGAATCTCGAGTGGCCTCCTTGGCCGGAGCGCGCTTGAGGGCGGAACCGAGGTTTGGATCCTCGGACTCGCTTTGCACTTCTTCATCGCGGTCTCAGCGGCCGGCGTTTATTACGGGGTGAGTCGCAAGCTGAAGTTCCTAGCCGAATCTCCGGTGGTGTGCGGATTGTTCTACGGAATCGCCGTGTTTCTGGTGATGAACCTCATCGTGCTGCCTCTGTCGGCCATTCATTTCAGAGGACCGTTCCAATACGTTGGGCTGGTGCGCGGCATTCTCATTCACATGTTCTTTATCGGCCTGCCAATCGCATGGAGCGTGCGAAGGTACGCGAGCTAAAGTCGACCTTAACCACTGCCATCGGCATTTCATGTTCCCTGATCTAAAACTGTACCAACAGTAGGAATTCGCGGTTCCCCTCAGCTCCGAGAATCGGTGAATCAATCACATCGCTTGAAAGAGCCCCAAGCCCTAGCACGCAATCGCGAACTCGTTGAATGGCTTGGCTATGAGCCTCGGAATCCCGAACGATGCCGCCTTTTGCAATCTTTTCTCGACCAGCCTCGAATTGCGGCTTCACGAGCACAATCAGTCGCCGTCCCGCGGGAGGGGAAGTCGTATCGGGAAATGCTGCGGAGACCACGGGAGGGAGCACAAGCGTCGCCGAGATGAACGAGACATCTACGGCGATCAAGTCAACCGGTTCACCGCCGAGTTGCTCGCGCGTGAGGTAACGCGCATTGGTCTTTTCGAGCAGGTGAACTCGGCTGTCCTGTCGCAACTTGAATGCGATCTGACCGTGGCCGGTGTCGACGGCGATAACACGACGAGCGCCTCGCTGCAGCAGACAGTCGGTGAATCCGCCGGTCGAAGTGCCAATATCCAAGCACAGGCTGCCGGTCACCACCAGGCCCCAATGATCCAGAGCGCGCTCAAGTTTGAGGCCGCCGCGGCTGACGTACTTGAGGTCTTCACCGAGCAAACGCAATGCAGCGGAAGAGGAAACCAGGGTGCCTGCTTTTGAAATCTTTTGCTCATCCACCAAAACGCTGCCGGCGAGGATGAGCGCCTGTGCCCGCTCGCGGGAAGCAGCGAGTCCCCGTTCGAGTAAGAGCTTATCGAGGCGGACTTTTTCGAAGTTTTTTTTCACTCGAACGATATATAGCACCCTCCGGTGTGCAACCTGTACAAGCGGTTGTCAGGAGGAAAGTTACAACCCTAGTTCCCGCCTTTTCCACAGAATTATGCACACGAGTGTTGAAAAGATTGTTGGCCTGTTAACAAGACTATGGCCTAGGAAATGCGTGGGTTAGGACCGGGTCCCTGGGTCGCCTAGGCAGAGAGACCGGGGAGACGAGCGGCGCTTGGCGGAAAAAAGAACGGGAGAGCGAAGCGCTCTCCCGCAGAATGCGATCTCAAAAAGGACTAACGGCTGATGTTCGCGCTATTTCGCTCGGCCACAATCTTACGGGCGTTCTCTGCGAGCTGCCGTGCCTGAGGCAATAGATCGAGTCCTTTCAAGACTTCCGGATCGGTCTCGGCTTTTACTTTGAGGCCTTCTTCTTGACCAAAAGCGTCTACGAAGATCTCGCTCTTGATGTTCGAACGGATCCACTCATTGTTCTGCACCAGGTCCGCTTCCGTAAACGGAATGTTATCCGCCTCAAGCGACTTGCGGAACTCTTGCATGATGTTCTCGTCGACGTCGAAGTTCTTCGTCAGCTTGTGGTTGACCACATAGTGCTTGGCGAAGTTGAAGAACCCGTAGTGCTGCAGGAGCGTGTCCTGGAAGTGATTGCCCTTGGGTGCGTCGAACTTCACATCAGGGGTGATTCCGCCGCCGCCATAAACGGTGCGTCCGCTGTCGGTGAGCTTTACTTCCTTGTTCGAAACGTTATTGCTGTCATCGCGTTCGAAATAGTAGTCGTAGAGCGAGACATTGCTGTAATCACGCTGAATCAGGCGTCCACTCGGTGTGTAGTACTTGGCAGTGGTGAGTGCCAGGCCAGTGTCGTTCGCGAGCGGATAAACGGTTTGCACCAGGCCTTTCCCGAAGGTGGTTTCGCCGAGGATGAGTCCGCGGTCGTGATCCTGGATCGCGCCGGCCACGATTTCGGCAGCCGATGCCGTGCCACGGTTCACCAGGACAACCAAAGGATAATCCCGCCCGCCGTTGCCGTGTGCCGCCGTGTATCGACGCTCCGGTGAAGAGCGGCCATGGTGCGAGACGATCAATTGTCCCTTATGCAGGAACTTATCAGCGACGCCTACACCTTCATTCAGCAAACCGCCAGGATTCTGGCGAAGATCGAGAATGAGCCCCTTGACTTCGCCTTGCTGGGCAAAAGCGTCAAGCGCATCCTGTACCTCTTTTTCCGTGGTCTCGTTGAAACCCGAGACGTGCATGTATCCGATACCAGGACGGATCAGGAAGTGCAGATCGACGCTGTAACGCGGGATCTCGTCGCGAACCACCGCGAACTCCAAAGGCTTTTCTGCGCCTTCGCGAAGAATGGTGATGTGGACGGTGGTCCCTTTGGGGCCTTTCAGCAAGTCGGCAACGTCGCCGGTGGTCATGTTGTCGGTGGGCTTGCCGTCGACGGCTACGATGATGTCACCCGGACGAATGCCGGCGCGATAGGCCGGGGTTCCGACGAAGGGGGCGATGACAATGACCTTGTTGTTGCGCGGGCCGACCGTCATGCCAACGCCGTAGTATTTGCCACGCTGGTCTTCACGTAGGAGTGAATAGGATTTGGGATCGAAGAAGTTTGAGTGCGGATCAAGCACGTGCAGCATGCCCGGGATGGCACCGTTATAGATGGCCTTGTCAGGATTCACCGGTTCGGCGTAGTTCTGCTCCACGATGTCGTACACGTTTGCAAACTGCTTAAGGCTGTCGCTGACATCGGAGTCGCTGTCATGAGCGGCAACCGGGTTCTTCTCAGCAAACAACATTCCCAGGAACCCACAAATAGCAAGGAATGCGAGGATCAGTATGGAATTGCGTTGAGAACTACGGGCCATCTTTGATGTTCCTTCGGCCGGGCGGATGAAGTGCCCAGGCAGGCTTGATTTCACGAAGTATAACATGCGAAAAACCAAAGGCTTAGCTGCTTGTTCAAACCAAAGGTCATCGGCAAGTTACCTCCCATCTTAGGATGCGGGAACAGAGGAGAATGATGCGTTTTGTGGAGGGATGAAAGCCAAAGCCTTCCCCGAGAGAAAGTCCTTTGGCCCCGGACCCTTAACTAGCTGGCCAATTTGCGCAGGAATTCTTGCTCATCCATCCGATATTTGAAGGCTTTACGGCCATCGATGAAGACGACCGGGACCTCGTCGGTGAAGCGGCGTCGCAGTGTGTCGTCGGCATCGACATCGACTTCGCGCCAGGAAAAGCCGCCCCGACGCTCGAGTTTCGAGAGCTTTTCTTTGACAATTTCACAAAGGTGACACCCCTTGCGGGAATACACAATCACCTCTCGTGGATTGGGGCTGGGCTGTGCACTCATAAGGAGTTACGGGAGTCTAGCAAACCTTCCTTGCCGTTTCCAAGCGAAAGTTGATGCTGGATGGGGCGCGTGAAGGAATCCAGAAGGACAGGTTCAGGACAGGGTACAATCCAGTTTCTACATGGCCGTGAACTCCAAGATTCTACGAGGCAAAGTGGCCTTGATCACCGGCGGGGCCAGGCGCCTAGGCAGAGCCTCGGCATTGGCACTGGCGCAGGCGGGAGCAGACGTGGCGATCACCTACCTGCGATCACAACGAGAAGCCGAGAAGACGTTGAAGGAAATCCAGGACTTGGGCAGTTGCGGGTTCGCCGTGCGGTGTAACGTGACCAGTGAGTCCAGTGTCCGCAATTCTGTGCGCGCTGTGGCCCAGCGGTTTGGCGGGGTTGACATCCTGGTGAACAACGCAGGGAACTACGAGACAGTTGAGTTCGATCGGCTTACGCTCGTGCAATGGGACTCGATCTTCGCCTCCAACGTGCGAGGGCCGTTTCTGATGAGCCGGGAGTGTTTGGAGTTCCTGCGCGCGCGGGAGGGCAAGATCATCAACATGGGTTCGCTAGGAGGGTTGCGAGCCTGGGCCACGCATGCGCACTATTGTTCTTCGAAGGCGGCGCTCCACATGCTCACCAAGGCAATGGCCAAGGCTCTGGCGCCGAAGGTTTCGGTCAATTGTGTGGCTCCGGGAATGATTGATCTCGGTGATCCGAAGGCGGCATCCTTCATGCGGCGCATGAGGAAGCAGACTCCCATGCTGCGAAATGGGACGGGAGAAGACGTGGCGGCGGCGGTCTTGTTTTTCGCCGGGGCACCGCAGTTCATCACCGGGCAAATTTTGTGGGTGGATGGAGGGCTGGGGCTGTAGAAAATCAGCCTGGCCTAGGCACTGGTCGTGTACGAGTCGAGTTTTTCGCCCACCCGAGGCCCCGGGCTGTTACCGGCCGCTCGCTCTGCGGATTCGAGAGGGAGAAAGCGAATGATGGTTGAGCGGCTGTTTTTGGCAGTGCTTTTGGTATCGGCATCTTTCGCGCTTGCCCAGAAGGCACCGGAAAAGCCGCCTAACTTCTCACTGGAAACCCAAACCTTCCCTCTCTGGGAACATGGTGCGCCGGGAGCGCTGGGATCGGGCGATCAGGATACTCCCACGGTCACCGTCTATCCCGCGCTCGACGGGACGCGAACTGGAACCGCGATCTTGATTGCTCCCGGTGGCAGTTACCGAATGCTGGCTCTGAACCACGAAGGGCGACAGTTTGCGAATTTCTTCAACGGAATGAATGTCACCGCATTCGTGTTGAAGTATCGGCTTGGGCCTCGGTATCACCACCCCATTGAGTTGGGCGACGTGCAACGGGCGATCCGGTGGGTGCGTGCGCATTCTGACGAGTACGGCTTCAGGCCGGATCGAGTTGGTCTGATGGGATTCTCGGCGGGCGGCCATCTGGCCTCAAGCGCCGGCACGCACTTTGACGACGGCAAATTGGATGCACCCGATCCCATTGACCGCCTAAGCTGCAGGCCGGACTTCTTGATTCTTGCCTATCCGGTGATAACCATGCTGCCCCCGCATGCGCATGAGGGATCGGTGGCGAATCTGCTGGGAGAGAACCCGAGCCCGGAACTCCGTAAGCAACTTTCGAACGAACGGAACGTCACCGCGCGAACGCCTCCCACCTTCCTGCTAAGCACAAGCGAGGACACGGTTGTGGCGCCGGAGAATACGGTCGAGTTCTACCTGGCGCTCAGGATGGCGGGGGTTCCGGCGGAGATGCATGTATTTGAGAAGGGGCCGCACGGTGTCGGCTTGGATCTTGAAAATCCGGGGCTTGGGATCTGGCCACTGCTGCTGACGAATTGGCTTCGGCAAGGGGGGCTGCTCTCGAAATGACGATGAGGATACTGCTCGTTAGTTTCCTGTTTGCCATATTCGCATCGGTTCTGCACGCGCAAGACGGACCGGAGAAGGGGGCGACAGAGGTTCAGATCTGGACCTCTGCCGGGCACTCGGTACCGGGGGGAAGGGGCGATACTGGCATTTGGAACGCAGGCCTTCGCTATGGCTGGGTGTTGACCGGTTCGCACCTGCCGGGTTTTCTTAAGGGAAGATTTGAGTACGCGATTGACGCCGTGCCGGCTTACCTGATCTTTCAACCTTCCGGAACCGTTTACGGGGTGGGACTTAATCCCCTGAACTTGAAATGGAATTTCCTATCCCATCGGAATCTTTCGCCGTACCTTGAGCTAAGTGGCGGAACTCTGTTCACGACAAGCAAAGTTCCTCCGGGCACCTCAGGGGTGAATTTCACTTCTGGAGCGGCATTAGGCACGCATTTCCTCGGGAAGAATGCCTGGGCCATTGAAGCGCGCTATTTGCATATCTCGAACGCCGGGCTGGGAGATCTGAATCCGGGGATCAACCTGTTCGAGATTCGCCTGGGAGTCGGGAAATTCCGGAAACATTGAGCTGACGCCTCGCCATGCCGCTCGAGCAGCAAGATCAATGCCTTCTATTAGATATGTGAGTTATTGAACTCGGGTCTTGAGCATGGTAGGGTGAGCCTGGTGAGGTCAGTCCCTGGAGACAAGGGCAGAATTATGACGCTGAAGTCAGCTTTGGAAGACCTTACGCGCAGCACCCTCCGCGCCATCTCTGGATGTTTGCAGCGGCTGGAGTATCTTTCCGGACTGCGGGAGCGCGGCGAGGGGTACTCGCACTGGGGCTTTGAAAAACTGCATGGCGAGTCGGCTGCGAACAAGGCATTGGCAGAGGCGCACAGCTCCGCCGTGTCCAACGTTCTGTCCACGCCATTGTCGAAACTGCTGTCCGATGTCCAGAGCTCAACGCAAGCCGAAGGACAGAACACAGAGGCTTATCTAAGAGGCTTGTCGCAAAAAGGAAGCGAGCTTCTGCCAAACAACCCGGGGCCGGGATCAGCCCGGCATCTCAGCTCAGTGCTGCACGCTCTCTTGGGGCTCGAGAAGAATCGGAGAAAGGCCGCCACTCGCCAAGTCTCATAGCGATTCCGACCACCTGGCCAATCACTTCCGCTTGCGATGTGCGTACTACCTTCGGCTGCACTGGAGATAGGGGATGGGACTGCAGAATCAGGTCTTCACGACCTAGCGTGCACCAGCAGCAGGTGTAACCTTCCCGAGTCTCAACAAAATAGATGGGCCGCTCATATTCTGAGCGCCAAACTCCCTCTACGACTTTGTTGCGCGATTCGTCCACTTGGATAAAGCTGCCCGGCGGCAGAATGGGGTACATGGTGAAGTCCTCGCTCCCAACGTACCCGTAGGTGTAGTCAAATTTCGAAAATTGCTCCAAGTAAGCCAGCGGCACGGTGCCCCATTGTTCCACCATGCGGCCGAAATTAAGAGTCTTTCTCGGGTCGAAAGCCGGATCCATGCGGATCGGCATTTGCACCGCTTGATTATTCACAAGTGCGGTGGACAAATGCGACCGTGGAGGAGCGGCGATCTCCAGATCTGAAACCGGCAAACTCAGGTCAACCCCATACCAGGCCAATAGCTCGCGAAAATCTTTGCGGTAGATGACCGACAAGGAGTAGAGACGATAAATGCTGGGAATTACGCCCTTGGTTTCGAAGTCGGAGAGGCGGCTAATAGGAATGGAATACTCTTCATTATGGCGGCGCCGCGCTATTTCTTCGCTAGCGGTCTCGATGTCGCGCATCGTAAGGCCAAGTTTTTCCCGCAAAACACGAAGGTTGTATCCTCCCGTCACAGGCATTGACCCCCAGCGTAAAACTTTGCATCGATCATAGCGCGAACCATTGTAAAAAGGATCGAATTTTATCAAACTCGCTGCCCAAGCGGGAAAAATGTGCGGATTTTCTAAGGCCGATAGGGGTTGGTGCAACCGAGGCGGAGGCACGGTTTGGC
>Ga0068856_100000183_pt1 | contig 65005 bp, 61 predicted proteins | sample KBSCornC62_FD_66595 | JGI IMG/M metagenome (GOLD analysis project Ga0068856, IMG submission 66595) | Corn rhizosphere microbial communities from Kellogg Biological Station, Michigan, USA - KBS Corn C6-2 | ecosystem: Host-associated > Plants > Roots > Rhizosphere > Soil ...
ACCTCCGGAAAAAGCGTCGTCTGATATCGCGATTGTCCCGTCACGTGCGCCATCATCACCTCGAATCACGCCATATCCAAAACACCATAACTCACTGGGTTTTCACACAGCCTGGAACGCCGGGACCCATAATCCCCGGCGTCGGCTATTGCGGAAGGTATCTAACTCAGTGCCGAAAACGATAGCACAGGGCGTATGGATCTCCGCGTTCGCGGAGACGACATATCATTTTTACCGGGCCTATTGCACCGGCGCGGTGATCGGGCCCTTGAACTGCGCGACGTCCATCTTCGGCAACATGCCGGCTTCGTAGTAGATGTCGAGCATCTTCTGGATCGCCGGGAAATTCGGCGCGGCCCCGGGGTCGCGGCCGAAATCGTTGTCCTTCAACAGGTAGGTGTCGAGCACCGGGATCGGCGCCTTCAGCACCTCGTTGACGACTTTTAGCGTCTCGTCGCGGTCGGCCAGCGCCTTTTTCATGCCGAGCGTAATGTCGCGAACGTAGGCTTTTACGGTATCCGGGTTCTTGTCGACGAAATCGGCGCGGCAGGCTTCCAGGATGTGGACGATGTTCGGCATCGCCTGCGACAGCGAAAACAGTTTTCGCGTGCCGCCCTTGGCCTCGGCCCGCGCCGCGAACGGCTGGTTCATGTTGACGGCATCGACCCGGCCCTGGCGCAGCGCGTCCTCGGAGACGGCAAAGCCGACCTCGACCAGCTTGATGTCCTTGGCGGGATCGACGCCGTTCTGCTTCAACAGCATGTTGAAGGGTCCCTGGGTGCCGCCGCCGATCACGGAAATACCGACGGTCTTGCCCTTGAGGTCAGCGATGGTCTTGATCGGGGAATCGTCCTTGACGGCCCAATAGACCGAGAAGCCGCCCGGCTTTTCGAACACGTGCTGGGCGACGATATAGGCCTTCAGATTGCCGCCGACCACGCCGTTGGCGAGCGACAGCGGCGCCTGCGTCGCGCAGTCCAGCGCGCCGGCTGCGAGCGCCTGCGTCATCGGCGCGGTGCCTTGGAATTGCGTCCATTCGACCTTGTAGGTCTTGCCGAGATCGGGAAACTGCTCGGGCCGGCGCATCATCCAGTATTTGGATTCCTCGGCCGGGATGGTCCAGCCGACGCGGATGGTCTGCTGCGCCTGCGATGCGCCAACGCTTGCGAACAGCGATACCGTCGCGCCGGCCGCCACGATCCATTTCGAAACCATCTGCATCACCCCTGCTCCACACGCGTTTCCGGCCGGCCCCGCCGCCGATGTTGGGCCAAACCTTTCATGGTTCAAATGATTGGGCAAGCCGCCGGAAGGCCTAAGTCGAGACGCATTCCGGCACGGCCGCAAGATGTGGTAGAGCGGCAGGAACGCGTACTGAATAGGCCTTCGACAGGGAGTGGATGGAATGGCTGGGGTAGACGAAAGACCGAGTGAAAATCCTGGGGCGAAACTCGGCTATCTCGGGCTCGGGATGATGGGATTTCCGATGAGCCGCCGCCTCATCCAGGCCGGCCACGACGTCACGGTCTGGAACAGGTCGGCGGCCAAGGGCAACGCGCTGGTCGAGCTTGGCGCCAAATCCGCAACCTCCCCGCGTGAAATCGCCGGCGGTTGCGACATCATTTTCATGTGCGTCACCGATGCGGCCGCCGTCGAGGACGTGGTGTTCGGCGCCAATGGTCTTGCGGGGGTCGACGGCCGCGGCAAGCTGGTGGTCGATTTTTCCTCGATCCATCCAGATGCCGCGCGCAGCATTGCTACGAGGCTGAAGGAAAAGAACGGCATGCGTTGGATCGACGCGCCGGTTTCCGGCGGCAGCAAGGGCGCCGAGGAAGGCACGCTGGCGGTGATGGCCGGCGGGGACGCCGCCGACATCGAGCGTATAAAACCTTTCGTGCTGGCGATGGCGCGGCGGCTGACGCATATGGGACCGGTCGGCGCGGGGCAGACGACAAAACTCTGCAACCAGATCATCGTCGGCTGCGCCATGACGGTGCTGGCGGAAGCGACGCGGCTCGCGGTCAATGCCGGGATCGACGCCGGCAAATTGCCGGAAGCGCTGGCCGGCGGCTTCGCGGATTCGATTCCCTTGCAACTGTTCGTGCCGCGCATGGTGCAGGGCATCCATTCGCCGCCGCTCGGCCACATCGCGACCATGCTGAAGGACCTCGACACGGTGGTCGAGGTCGCCCGTGACACATCCACTCCGGTGCCGATGTCGGCTCTCGCCTCGCAACTGTTCCGGCTCGGCAAGGCCGCGCGGGGCGCGGACGTCGATGCGCTGGAAATCTACAAATTGTCGGCCAAGCAAAGCGGCACATAACCGGCCTGACAACGCGAAGTGAGTTCGGATAGACTTCCGCCAAAAAGGAAGACGCGCCATGTACAATCCACCCGGGGTCAAGACATCGCCGAACTTTCCGGTGCCTTCGCAGATGAAAGCCTGGGTGCTCGGCGATCCCGACCAGCTTCATTTGCGCGACAAGCCGACACCGGTGCCGAAGCGCGCCGAAGTGCTGGTGCGAATCGACGCGGTCGCGATCTGCGCCACCGATCTCGAGATCATCCATGGCGGCTCGCCGGCCAGCATCGGCGGCGGGCTTCCGTTCAACAAGAACTTTACGCCGGGCCATGAATATATGGGCACGGTCGCAGCGCTCGGTCCCGACGTCGACGAGTTCGAGATCGGCGAGCGCATCAGCGTCGAAATCCACGCCGGCTGCGGCCAGTGCAAGCGTTGCCGCCAGGGCATGTACACGTCGTGCCTGAATTACGGCAAACCCGAGAAGGGCCATCGCGCCAATGGCTTTACCACCGACGGCGGTTTTGCCGAATATGCGGTCAACCACATCAATACCGTCGAACGCGTGCCCGACACGATGAGCGATGCGGAGGCGACCCTGGTGGTGACCGCGGGCACCTCGATGTATGGCCTGACCGAACTCGGCGGGCTGGTCGCGGGCGAAAGCGTGGTGGTGATCGGCCCCGGCCCGATCGGGCTGCTCGCGGTCGCCGTGGCAAAAGCGCTCGGCGCCGAGCCGGTGATCCTGACCGGCACGCGCAACAAGCGGCTGGCGATCGGGCAGGAACTCGGCGCCGACCGCGTCATCAACATCAACGACGAGAACGCGGTCGACGTCGTCAAGCAACTCACCGGCGGCATCGGCGCCGATTACGTGGTCGAATGCGCCGGCACCGAGGCGACCATCGAGCAGGCGATCCACATGACCAATCGCGGCGGAAAGATCTGCCTCGCCGCGTTCCCGCACGATCCCGTCACCACCGACCTCGCCCATCTCGTCAAGAACAACATCTATGTCTACGGCATCCGGGGCGAAGGCAAGAGCGCGACGCGGCGCGCGATGGCGCTGATGGCCGAGAAGCGCTTTGACGCAACCAAGATCCACACCCACACTTTTGCCCTGGCCGATCTTCCAACCGCGTTGAAGTATGCCCGCGAGCGGATTGACGACGCGATCAAGGTTGTGGTGACGACGCGATCGACCGAAGCGGTCACGCGCGCGGCGGAATAACGCTAACTCGCCTTGGCGATCCGGCTGTGCCTCGAACCATAGCCAAAATAGATCACAAGTCCGATCGCGAGCCAGACCGCGAGCCTTATCCAGGTGTCGGCCGGCAACCCGAACATCAGGAACAGCGATACCAGTGCGCCGCCGGGCCCGACCAGCCAGATCGCCGGGGTCCGGAACGGCCGGTTGAGGCCGGGCTCGGTGATCCGCAGCGCCAGCGTACCCAGCGACACGATGACGAATGCGAACAGCGTTCCGATGCTGACGAGTTCGCCGATCAGTTCGATCGGTAGCAGTCCGGCCAGCAGCGCCACCACCACGCCGGTGCCGAGGGTGGCGACATAGGGCGTGCGGAAGCGCGGGTGAATTTTGGCGGCGACCGGCGGCAGCAACCCGTCATGCGCCATGGCGCGAAAAATCCGCGGCTGCGCCAGCAGCGTCACCAGAATGACCGAGGTGAGGCCGAGAAGGATGGCGAGCTTTATCAATGGACCGAGCCAGCCGACGCCGGCGGAATCGATGCCGACCGCGATCGGATCGGGCACATCGAGCCGGTCGAACGGCACGATCCCGGTCAGGATAAATGCAACCGTGACATAGAGCACGGTGCAGATCAGCAGCGACCCCAAAATACCGATCGGCATGTCGCGCTTGGGCACCTTCGCCTCCTGCGCCGCGGTGGAAACCGCGTCAAAGCCGATATAGGCAAAGAACACCACCGCCGCCCCGCGCAACACGCCGGACCAGCCGAACACGCCGGGGCCGGTATTGGGCGGCATGAACGCGCCCGCGGGATTGCCCGAGGTGGCCCAGTTCGCTGTGCTGAACGCCGGCACCGCACAAACGATGAACAGCAGGATGACGATCAGCTTCAGCGCCACGATGAAATCGTTGAATATCGCGGACTCCCGGATGCCGACCGTCAGCACCGCCGTGATCGCCACCACGATAAACACCGCAGGGATGTTCAGCACGGCCCCCGTCGACGACCAGCCATGGGTCGCGGCATCGAACACGTAGGGCGCGGACGCGAATTTTGCCGGGATCTCGAGGCCGAGATCGTGCGCGACGTTGACGACATAGCCCGACTAGCCGACCGCGACCGCGGCCGCCGCCACCGCATATTCAAGAACAAGATCCCAGCCGATGATCCAGGCGATCAATTCGCCCATCGTCGCATACGCGTAGGTGTAGGCGCTGCCGCTGATCGGAATGGTCGAGGACAATTCGGCGTAACAGAGGCCTGCGAAGGCACAGGCCACCGCGCCGAGCGTAAAGGACAGCGTGACCGCAGGTCCGGCATTGGCCGCGGCGGCATGCCCGGTCAGGACAAAAATGCCGGCGCCGATCGTGCCGCCGATCCCGAGCCCGACCAGATTGAGCGCCGACAGCGCGCGTTTGGGAGCGTGCACGTCACTGCCGTCATCGCCTTCGACAGCTTCCCTCTGCAATAATGCGATCGACTTCCTTGCCCAGAAATTGGCCAACGGGCGTCCTCTGAAAAATCAAATTGTGGAAAGACCATAACGCATCAAAAGCGGTTTAGTCGCGCGGCGAGCCCGGGAATATGCGCTATTATGGCGCAAACGCCACAAGTCGTCTAAACCTCCCACATGGGAGAGGTCACCTCCACAACCTTTACAATCCTGTTATTTGTCGCCGCTTTTCTCGGCGCGGGAGCCTATGCCGTGCTAAGCATAGCTGACTTCCGAGCAGCTAGGCGTGGCTTTTGGGCGACCGCAACTAGTTTTGCGGCAATAGGTTTGGTTCTCGGTCTAATGACAACTTGGCCGCTACCCGTCCGCATCATCATTGCCGCCGCGTTCGGTGCCGTAGCCATAGGCTCCCTAACCTGGGTTCTGGACTACCTTAGGACTCGGGAGGGGTTGGGCATCTCGGAAGCCAATCAACCGGACATCATCATGCTCTCGCCGACCCACACCTACAAAGTGGGGTGGAACGCCACTTCAAATCTGGAGATAACTTTCCTGCCAGCTCGCAGAGATGATGAAACGGAGCCACTGAAGACAATGGCTCCGATATTTCAGATCAAAAATATCGGCAGTGCCTTAGCCAAATCGGTGACGATCGATTGGGATGCTACGGCCATAGATATAAGGGGGGCCGTTCATGACTCAGATCGCCTGAAAGGCTTCAGCGTAAAATTTACTGACACGCATTTTGGAATTTTTTCGGGGAATGCCGACGATCCTAAAGCCATAGATGAGATGAATGGCTTTAGAGGCATAACATCGACCCCGACCTTCAAAGGGTACTATTTGGTCTATTCGCAATTGGCGACCACGCGAATTCCCTATATGGCCCCGGAAATCAACAATACTGCTTACCAAGACGCAATTTTGCCGCCCCAAATTATCGAAGTACTGGGATTGTATGTCGTAGCAGCAATCGTGGACAGGCCACCGTCCTCACCTTGGGTCGCGCTGCCACCTCTCTTTGCAACTATTCGCTGGCAAAATCCCGAGAACGGAAAACCTCTGCGCTATAGGATCGATTCAAGAATGTTGAACACCAAGGCTTATGCAATGGTGAACGGAAAGGTCGTGAACGCGAACGCTAATGTTGAAGCCGAACTTGAGTTCACGATAGCTTCCGCACCATAAAGATCAGATTTCCTCTATAGCCACCCCGTCCAATTCCAGCGCTGCAATACAGGCCAGAAAGAACGTGGCCGGGAATGTGCCCCGCGCTTCCAGCGGCAGATTTACACCGAACAATAGCGCGCCGGAGCGGCAGCTTCAGGCGGCGCCGCCGAGATAGAGCCGCTTGACGATATCGTTGCTTCGCAACTCGTCGACCGAATCGGCTGATACCACGATCTCGCCATGGACGATGATGTAGCCGCGGGAGGCGATCCGGATCGCCTGATTGAAGTTCTGCTCCGCCATCAGCACCGTGAGATCGAGGTGCCGGTTGAGTTCGCCGATCTTGCTGATGGTCTGCGATACCAATAGCGGCGACAGCCCGACCGACGGTTCGTCGATCAAGAGCAGGCGCGGCGAGGACATCAGCGCGCGCGCGATCGCCAGCATCTGCTGCTGGCCGCCGGACATGGTGCCGGCCAACTGTCCCTGCAGGCCGTTGAGCACCGGAAAAGCCTCGAAGGCGAGCGCCAGATTGCGCGCGATGTTGCGCCTGGCTTCCTTGCGGAAGGCGCCGAGCATCAGGTTTTCCAGCACCGTCAACCTTGGGAACAGCCGCCGGCCCTCGGGCACCATCGCCACGCCGAGATCCACGATCGCCTCGGCCGAAAGCTTCGCAAGATCATGCGACTGTCCATCGATCGTGAGCGACAAGGTCCCGCGCTCGGGCCGGACCAGACCCGCTACGCATTTCATCAGCGTGCTCTTGCCGTTGCCGTTGGTGCCGAGCAGCGCCACGGTCTCGCCGGTCTCGACATGGAGCGAGACGCCACGCAACGCCTTCACCGCGCCGTAACCCGCGTGCAGACCATCGATCGCGAGGCTAAGTGCCAAGATAGGCCTCCTGCACACGCTGGTTGGCCATCACTTCATTGGGCGCGCCGATCGCGATGACCTTGCCGGCGTCGAGGCACATCACGCGATCCGAAAAGCGCATCACCGCCTGCATGATGTGCTCGATCATGATGATGGTGATGTTCTGATCCGCAAGCGACATCAGGAGATCGAGCACTTCGTCGACCTCCGAACTCGACAGGCCCGCCATCGCCTCGTCGGAAATCAGGAGTTTCGGATGCGTCGCCATCGCGCGGGCAAGCTCCATCTTGCGCAGCTCGACCTGGCTGAGCCTGATCGCGGAGACATCGGCCTTGGAGGCAAGACCCATCCGGGTCAGGATCGACATCATGGTGTCGCGGCGCTGCGCGGCGGTGGCGTGCGCCTCGTTGGCGGCGGCGAAATCCAGCGCCACCATGAGATTCTCCGCGACCGTCATGCTTCGGAACGGCCGCGGGATCTGAAAGCTGCGCGCAATGCCGCGGCGGGTGCGCAGGTGCGGCGTCAGGCGTGTAATATCCTCGTCGCGAAACACGATGGTTTTGGCTTCGGTACGGAACGCGCCGGAAATGCAGTTGATCAAGGTGGTCTTTCCCGAGCCGTTCGGGCCGATCAGGCCGAGGCGCTCGCCCGGGCGGATATCGACGCTGACATTGTCGAGCGCGGTGAAGCCGCCGAAGCGTTTGGTCAATCCGGATATCCGCAGCAGCGGCGCTTGTGCATCGGCAGCCATTATCCCCTGCCCTCGCCGCGGTTGCCACTGACCCGGCGGACGAGGCCCAAAATACCCTCGGGCGCCGCGACCACGAACAACACCAGCATCACGCCCAGCACCAGCACGTTCACTTCCGACGAGATGGTGACGGCCAGCAGTTGTTGCGTCACGCCGAGCACGATGGCGCCGACCACCGGGCCGATCCAGTGCGCGGTGCCGCCGATCAGCGCCATCGCCAGCACGGTCACGGAATAATTGAGATTGAAGGCGGACGACGGATCCGCGTATTGCAGGTACATGGCGCCAGGGGCGCCGGCCGCGCACATCAGCGCGCCGGACACCACACAGGCCAGCAGTTTTAGGCGCAACGTCGGCACTCCGGTACACTCCGCCGCGAGTTCGTCGTCCCGGAGCGCCTGCAGGCCGTGGCCGATCCATGAGCGCTGGATGTAGCGAGAGGTTGCGATCGCCAGCACCGCGAGCATCGCTTGAACGAAGAACAGCATCTGCAGGTAGCTGTGAAACATGTCCAGCGCCGGCGGCCGCTGCAACTGGATGCCGGCCGCGCCGCCGACATATCGCCAGTTCGTCACCGACGTCTCGATCACGATCGAAAGCGCGATCGTCGCGATTGAAAAGAAGATGCCCTGCATGCGCAGGGTCAACAGGCCTACGCCGAGGCCGAGCAGCGCGCCGACGCTTGCCGCGACGGCGATCTGCACGGCCAGCGAGGCGCCGGTCGCCTTGGTGAGGAACACCGCCGTGTAGATACCGACGCCGAAAAACGCGTTGGTGCCGAAATTCACGTAACCGGCGTAACCGCCGAGGATGCTCCATGACACCGCAAGCACGATGAACTGCAGGATCACGTAGCCGGCAAAGAACGGGTATTCGTTGCTGACCACCTGCGTCATCAGGAACATGGCGGCAAGGAACAGCGCCATCGCAATCCAGAAAGCAGCGCTGTTGCGTTTCATGAGCGCCTGCCGAACAGACCCTGCGGCCGGATCGCAAGCACACCGAGCAGCATCGCAAACGAGATCGCCGGCGCCCAGGAGGCGCCGAGCGTGCTGAGCACGATCGATTCGGCGACGCCGAGGATAATGGCGGCGATCAGCGTCCCGGTGATGCTGCCGAGCCCCGCCATCACCACGACGCAGAAGGTGCGGCCGATATAGGCGCGGTCGAGCGTCGGCTCGACCGGAGAAACGATGATGAGCAACGCGCCCGCGATTCCGAGCACGGCGGTAGCAATGCCGAACGCCCATTGCTTGATCTTGACCGGGTTGGCGCCCATCAGCCGCAGCGCCTCCTGGTCCTGGGCGACCGCGCGGATCGCGCGTCCCATGAAGGTCTTCGACAGATATAGCGACAGCAGGATGGTCAACCCGGAGGCGACCGCGAAGGCGACCAGCAGCCGGACCGGGATGCGCATATCGGCGATGCGCCAGGCCTTGCCGATATAGGATGCGCTGACCGAGCGCTGGTCGACGCCGAATTGCAGGATAATCAGCACCTCGATGATGAAGGCGATGCCGAACAGGAACGCGATGCCGCGCACGCCGGCGTCGCTGCCGCGCTTCTCGAATGTTTCGTAATACACCCGGTAGGCTACGAGCCCGAACACGAACAGCAGCGGCGTGATCATCAGCCCCGCCAGCAGGGGGTCGATATCGTAGCTGTCGTTGAGGAAAAACACGCCGTAGGACGCCAGAACCAGAAACGCCGGATGGGCGACGTGGGGAACGTCCAGCAGGCCGAACGAAACCGAAAGCCCGACGCTGACGGCCGCATAGAAGCAGCCGACCAGCACACCGGTCACCACCGCATTGAGCAGCAGATCCATTGAAAACACGTAAGGTCCCCCTTGACCTCTTCTCAGGCCGCCGCTTCCCCGGGTCGCAAGCTGATTCGACTGAAGGGATCGGAGCGAACGCGCCCCGATCCCTTCGGAGGCGCGATTTATTTCCGAGCCGCCTCGAACGGACTGATCAGATCGCCCGACTTCAGTTTTGCCGGGGACAGGATCACCTGCTTGCCCTGCTTGCGGAACTGATCGACGTTCTTGTCGACGACACCACGGAACTGCGCCATCAACGTCTCGCTTTCCTTCCACTCGCCGTCTTCGGCAAAGGCGATCGGGCCAACGATGGTCTTGACTTCGTTGGCGTGCAGATATTTCGCGATGCCTTTCTGGTCGAGCGACTTGGTTGCGTTGACGGCAGCCTCGATGAGCTGACCCGAAGCGTAACCGTAGGGCGCCAGATAGTAGCCCAGCGGATCGACCTTGGCTGCGATCGCCTGCTTGGTGTATTTGTCGAAGAACTCCTTGGTGCCGTCGAAATACATGCTCTGCTCGGGCAGCCACGTGTTGTAGTTGACGACACCGTTGAGCAGCGAGCCCATATTCTCCATCACGGCGGCAAATTGCAGACCGACCATGCCGCCGCCGAAGATCTTGACGCTGTCCGCGACCCCGATCTCGTTCACGGCGCGCAGAATGCCGGCCGAATCCGGCGGATAGGACGCGACATAGACGATGTCGGGCTTGGCGGCGTTGAGCGCCCGGATGATGCCCGAGAATTCCACCGTGTTCGGCGGATAGGACTGGTCGAAGACCAGCGACAGGTTTCGTTTTTTGGCGACGTCGCGGGCGGTCAGCGCCAGGTTTTGCGCGAACTCCTGGTCCGCCGCGAGCAACGCCATGCTCTTGCCGCCGGCCTTCTCCGCCAGATCGAGGAACGCTGCCGCCCAACTGTCGGCCGGTCCCCAGGGCGCATTGTTGAACCACATGTCATGCTTGACCTTGCTGTTCACCTGGAACGAGAAGTTCCCCATCAGCAACAGGCCGCGCTGCTTGACCAGCGGCATGATCGGCGCCGTCGGCACCGTCGCATAGGGCGCGAACAGCAGGTCGACCTTGTCGACGTCCAGCAGCTTCGAATAGATCGCCGGCGTCTCGGAAGCACTCGATTTGTCGTCATAGACCACGAGTTCTATCTTGCGTCCGAGCAACCCGCCCTTGGCGTTGATATCGTCACGCCAGATCTCGATGCCGAGCAGCGAAGCCTTGCCGCCGCCGGCGAGACCGCCGGTTTGCGGCATGCTCATGCCGATCTTGATTGGCGGCTGGTCGGCCATGACCCTCGAGGTCAGGCCTATCGTGCCTACCGCGATCGTTCCGCCGAGAAATGTCCTGCGTTTCATTGAATGCTCCCGTTGTGCCCTGTTTTTTTCAAGCATATTGGATGAACAACGCGGTCATCACAACATACTTTGTCCCTCGGAATCCTTCACATTTGGTCGTGTACGGGCCTCGCCCTCTATCAAATCCGCCCCAGCGCCGTCAGGATAATCTGCGGCGTCAACGGAATTTCGGTGATTATGGCCCCGAACGGGGCGAGCGCGTCGTTGACCGCATTGGACACCGCCGCCGCCGCGCCGGCGGTCCCGGCCTCGCCCGCGCCCTTGGCGCCCAGTTCGGTCTCGGCGGTCGGCGACACCACATGGCCGACGTCGATATCGGGCATTTCCCTGGACATCGGAACCAGATAGTCGGCCATATTGGCGTTGGTGAGCTGGCCGCGCTCGTCATAGATGCACTTCTCGAACAGAGCGGCGCCGAGCCCCTGCACCACCCCGCCCCGGATCTGCTCGTCGACCAGTTGCGGATTGATGATGGTGCCGCAATCCTCGACCACCCAGTGCCGCAGCAGCTTTACGAAGCCGGTGTCGGTGTCGACCTCGAGCCACGAGGCCTGGACGCCATTGGTAAAGGCAAACGGATATTGCCGGGGCACGAAATGGTGGGTCGCCATCATTTCCGGCTGGATGCCCGGCGGCAGCGTATCGGGGCGGAAATAGACGATCCGCGCCAGTTCGCTCAGTTCGATCCGAACCGCGCCGTCGCCGGCGTTGACGATTTGATGGTTGACGATGTCGAGCTCCGACGGCGCCGACTGCAGGATGGCGGCGGCGACATCGAGGATATTGCCGCGCAGCAGCTTGGCGGCCTGCAGCGCCGCCTCGCCGCCGATCCCGGCGCCGCGCGAGGCCCAGGTGCCGCCGCCATAGGGCGTGTTATCGGTATCGCCGAGAATGACGCGGACCCGGTCCATCGGCGCGCCCAGGACGCTGCCGACGATCTGCGCGGTCAGCGATTCCGAACCCTGGCCCTGCTCGGTGATGCTGGTCTGGACGAACACCGTACCGCTCGCATCCATCCGCACCGCGACGCCGTCCTGCGACGAAATCTTGGCGCCGCCGACGCCATAAAACGCCGCGCTCGGGTTGGTGATTTCGATGAAGCTGGCGATGCCGATGCCGCGATGAATGTTCTTCTTGCGTAAGTCCGCCTGTTCGGCCCGCAGCGCGTCGTAGTTCATCATCGTCATCAGCTTGCCGATCGCGGCGTGGTGCGACAGCAACTCGAATTTCAGGCCGGCGGGCGATGCGCAGGGATAGGCGTCGTCGGGAACGAGGTTGCGGCGGCGGATCTCGACCGGGTCCATGCCGATCTTCATCGCCGCGAGGTCAACCAGGCCTTCGGTGATCGAGCAGGCCACGGGGTGACCGACGCCGCGATACTGACACATGACATTCTTGTTCTGGAACACGACGCGGGTGCGGGCGCGATAGTTTTGGGTGGTATAGGGTCCGCCGACCAAATTGACGATCTGGTTGGCCTCGATCGCGCTGGTGCGCGGATACATCGAATAGGGTCCGATGCCCGTGAGATCGTCGATCTCGAACGCCGTGATGGTGCCGTCGCGCTTGACCCCAATGCGGCCCTTGCAGCGATGATCGCGGGCGTGGATGTCGGTATTGAAACTCTCGACGCGGTCGGCGACATATTTGATCGGCCGGCGCAGCAGTTTTGACAGCGCATAGGTCGCCATCTCGTCGGCGTAGACATGGACCTTGATGCCAAAGGAGCCGCCGACGTCCTTGCAGAGCACGCGCACCTGGTCGTCGCGCAGGCCGAGATGCAGCGCCGCGATATTCTGCACCATGTGCGGCGCCTGGGTGCCCTGGTAGATCGTCAGCCGCGCCTCGGCGGCGCTCCAGTCGGCGACCACCGAGCGAGGCTCCAGCGTCACGCCGGTGTGACGCCCGAACACGAAGTCTGCTTCCACCACCTCGTCGGAATCGGCGAACGCCTGGTCGACGGCGCCGACATCGAGATGCCGCTCGAACGCGAGATTGTCGCCGAGCGAGGCATGAATGACCGGGGTTTCCGGATCGAGCGCGGTGCGCATGTCCGTCACCGCTTCCAGTTCCTCATAGTCGACCGCAACGAGTTCCGCGGCGTCTTCGGCAATCGCGCGGCTGGCCGCCACGATCGCGGCGACCGCCTCGCCCTGCCAGCAGACATGATCGATCGCGATCGCGCGCTGCGGCGCCGATTTGAGCCCCTTCATGTGCGAGAGCACGCCGACCCACGGCGTGATGACCTCGGCGAGTTCCTGCCCCGTCACGACAGCGATCACGCCCTTGACCCGTTTGGCCGCCGCGGCGTCTATGCCAACGATTTTCGCGTGTGCATAGGGCGAGCGCAGATACACGACATGGGCCATGCGCGGCAGCTCGACGTCGCTGACATAAAGCCCCCGTCCCTGCATCAGGCGATCGAGGTTCGGCCGCGGCACCGTCTTGCCGATATAGGAGTTCGGCCGATCCAGCATCGAAAGGCCATTTGGATTCCCGGGGGTCACGGTCACGGCATACGCTCCGGCGTTGTCTTGCCGGCGCGCGCTTGCGCGGCCCGCTCGACCGCATCGACGATGGCCTGATAGCCCGTACAGCGGCAGTAATTGCCGGACAGATGCTCGCGGATCTGCTCGCGGTCCGGCGTCGGGTTTTGCCGCAGCAGATCCTGCGCCGCCATCAGCATGCCCGGCGTGCAGAACCCGCATTGCAGCGCATTGCGATCGCGGAACGCCGCCTGCAGATCGGCGATCTCGCCGCTGTCGGACAATCCCTCGATGGTTTCGACAGACGCATGGTTGGCCTGCACCGCCAGCATCAGACAGGAGCGGACGATGTCGCCGTTGACGCGCAACGTGCAGGCGCCGCAGACGCCGTGCTCGCAGCCGACATGCGTCCCCGTGAGTTGCAACTGTTCGCGCAGGAAGTCGGCCAGATTGGTTCTCGGCAGCACCAGCGCATCGACGGTTTCGCCATTGACCTGAAGCGAGATGGGCAGATGCGCGGTCACGCCAAAACTCCTGATAGTTCGGGACGGCCGAGCAGCACAGAGACGCCACGCACCAGCAGCACCTTTGCCAGATGCCGGCGCATCGCGGCGGTCGCCTGCTGATCCTCCTGCGGGTCAAGTTCTTCGGCCAAAACCGCCGCTGCGTCGGACAGCAGCGTCGGCGTGATGGGTACGTTGATCAACCGCGCCACGGCCGCAGCCAGCACCGGCCGGTCGCCGACGGCAAACAGCGCGACGCGAAGGTCGGCAAGGGTGCCGGCGCGCACGATGGCCTGCGCCGCGAGACCGACGATGGCGTAGTCGCCATGCCGCCGCGCGAACTCATGGAAGAAGTGCGCGGAATCCTTTTGCGCGGCGGGCAACTCGACGGCGACCAGCAATTCGCCCGCGGACAACGCCGTCTCGTAGATTCCGGTGAAGAAATCCGCCGCCCTGATCCGGCGTTCGCCGGCCTGACCACGCACGACGATGGTCGCGTTCAGCGCCAGCATGCAAGCGGGCAATTCCGAGGCCGGATCGGCGTGCGCGAGGCTGCCGCCAAGCGTGCCGCGGTTGCGGATCGCGGGATGCGCGACATGGGCGATCGCCTCCGTCAGCAACGGCGCGTGCGCGGCGATCTCGGGTGAATTCAGCAGCTCGACATGCCGCGTCAGCGCGCCGATGCGAAGCATGCCATCGTCGAGCGCGATTCCCCGGAGTTCGGCAAGGTCGCCGATGTCGACCAGCAATTCCGGAGAGATCAAACGCAGGTTCATCGCCGGCATCAGGCTCTGGCCGCCCGACAGCACCTTGGCGCCGTCACCGTGCGCCGCGAGCAACTCCAGCGCGTTTCCAACGCTGGTGGCGCGAGCGTAGCTGAAAGCCGAGGCTTTCATCCGACATGACCTCCCCGGCCGGCATTCAAGATATTTCTACGGATTAGAAGATGGCGAGTCCCAAAGGTCAAGTTTGTTTATCGAACGATTATTTCGGAGACATTGGACTTTCGGACGTGGCATAATGCGCGCGCAGCGGCGCGTGGTTCATCCCACGATATGAAATGCCCTGTGCGATGCCTTTTTTGATGCCTTGGGAGGGGCAGGCAATGAAGCTGGGTTTCTTCACGATGCCGATCCATCCGCTGGAAAAGGATTGGCGGCAATCCCTGCGCGAGGACCGTGAAGCTTTTGTACTTGCCGACGAGTTGGGTTTTACCGAGGCCTATGCCGGCGAACACGTCACCGACAAAGCCGAAAACATCACCTCCTGCGTCGCGTTCCTCGCCTGGGTCGCCAGCGCCACCAAACAAATCCGGCTCGGCACCGGCACGATCAACATGCCGAACAGCCATCCCGCCACGACGGCCGCAACGATTGCGATGCTCGACCACATGCTGGACGGGCGGCTGATTTTCGGCATCAGCCCGGGCGGATTGCTGTCGGACGCGGAGGCGCTCGGCAATCTCGATGCCGACCGCAACGCGATGTTCCTGGAGGCGATCAACCAGGTGCTGGAAATCTGGGCCGGCGAGCCGCCCTACAATATCGCCGGCAAATACTGGAACATCTCGACGGAAAAGACCTTGATCGAGGATCTCGGCCAGGGCGCTATCGGACGGCCGTTGCAGCGACCGCATCCGCCCATTGTGGTGACCGCAGTGGCGCCGTTCTCGAAGGGGGTCGAGGAAGCCGCCGTGCGCGGCTGGGATCCGATCTCGGCCAATTTTCTGATGCCGGCCTGGGTGAAAAGCCACTGGCCGCGCTATGTCGAGGGCTGCAAGCGCGGCGGCCGCACCGCCGATCCCGCCAACTGGCGCGTCGCCAAGAGCGTGTTCGTCGCCAAGGACGCCGCGACCGCAAAAGCCTACGCTACCGACCCCGACGGGCCTTACGTCTATTACTACCGTTCACTGTTTACAAAACTGAAGAAGAACGGCCGCATCGAATTGTTCAAGACGCGGCGCGACCAGCCCGACGACGAAGTGACCTTGCAGGATATCTGCGACCGGCTGATTATCCACGGCACGCCCGACAGCGTCGCCGATCAGCTGCTGGCCTTCGAGAGCGAGGTCGGCGCGTTCGGCACGCTGCTTTACGCCGGCAAGGACTGGAAGGACCGCGAACTCGGACGCCGGTCCATGGTCCTGATGGCCGAACAGGTGATGCCGCGGATCAATGCGGGCCGTCCGAAATAATTTCGCAACAATCCGCGCGAGCTGACTGGAGAGGATTCACCGTGGCGTTCACCGATCGCATTCCCTATCAGGCGCAAATCGACCGGCCAAAATTGAAATTGCCCGGCGGCAAGAAGCTCGCGGTATGGGTCATCCTCAATGTCGAGGAATGGCGGATCGAGAACGCGATGCCGCGCACCGTGCTGAGCCCGCCGATGGGCCAGCCGCTGTTGCCGGACGTGCCGAACTGGTCGTGGCACGAATACGGCATGCGCGCAGGCTTCTGGCGCCAGTTCAAGGCACTGACCGACCGCAACATCCCGGTGACGCTGGCGCTGAACGCCAACGTCTGCAATTCCTATCCGCGGGTGGCTTCGGCCGCGCTCGAAGCCGGCTTCGAGTTCATGGGGCATGGTTTTGTGCAGGGACCGATGCACAAGCTCGACAACCAGGCCGACGCGATCAAGCGCGCGGTCGACACCATCGCGAAATTCGCCGGGAAAGCGCCGCGGTCATGGGAAAGTCCGGGGTTGACCGAGACCGAGGACACCCTCGATTTGTTGCGCCTCAACGGCATCGAATACGTCGCGGACTGGGTGATCGACGATCTGCCGCAGGACATCGCCACGCCGCACGGCACCGTCACAACGGTGCCGTATTCGGTGGAGACCAACGACATCGTGATCCACGCGCTGCAGCATCTTTCCGCCGAGCAATTCCTGAAGCGATGCACCGACCAGTTCGACCGGCTCTATCTCGAGGGCGCCGACAACGCGCGGGTCATGGCGATCTCGGTCCATCCCTACATCACCGGCGTTCCGCATCGGATCAAATATCTGGAAGCGCTGCTCGACTATGTCATCGGCCATGACGGCGTCGCGCTGATGACCGCGAGCGAGATCGGCGACTGGTACCGCGCCGAGATGTCGAAGCTGTAGATAAAGTTACCCCACCACCTTGACGGCAGCGCGCCGCGTGGCGACGGCCGCCGCGCCAAAGATCCGCTCAAAGCCGGCGAGGAAAACATCGAGCGCGTGGCTGATCATCTGTTCCTTGTCTTCGAGCACCTGGGCTTCGTAGATGTATTTGCGAACGCCGTAATAGAAGATGCCGCTATGGAACACCCAGGCGAGTTCGATTTCGGAAGCGGTCGGCTTGCCCTGCGCGGAAAGCCCGGCGTCGTGCCGGCACTCCTTCACGATGCGGGTAAGGATCTTGTCCCTGACCATGCCGACATACCAACGGTTGATGTCGAGCCCTTTCAGGCCTGAATAGAGATAGATGCGAAGCCATTTGCGGGTGAAGATCGCGTCGGTGTAGGCGATGTAGAATTCCTGCAGGCGCTCGCGCAGCGGCCGCGAGCGGTCGGCCAGCAGCCTGTCCCAGCCGGCATCGATCGGCTCGAGATAGACGGTGCGGTAGACTTCCTTGATCAAATCGTCCTTGCTCGGAAAATAGCGATACAATAGCGGCTGCGTCACGCCGAGCCGCCGCGCCAGATCGCGCGTGCCGCCGGCAAAGCCCTCCTCGGAAAAGAACTCGGCCGCCTTGGCGACAAATTCCTTGCGCCGGTCGTCGGGCGACAGGCGGCGCTGTTTGGCGCGCGCACGCTTGGCTGGGGCTTTTTTGGTCATGTGCCGCCGCCGGGTGGAACGAACCGCCCGTATCCGCCGCGCGCAAACAACAATGGCTCCTTCCGGTTATAGGCATAGGCCTCGACGGCGCCGAGGAAAATGATGTGGTCGCCGCCGTAATAGCGGTTGGCGGCGCGGCACTGGAAATTGGCGACGCTGTCGGCAAGCACCGGCGCGTTGCCAAGCCCCGGCTTCCAGTCGACGCCCGAAAACTTGTCGCCGGAGGATTTCGCGAATTTGTTGGCGAGTTCCTGCTGCGACTCGCCGAGGATATTGACGGCGAAATGGCTGGCGTTCTGGAACGTGTTGAGGCCGTTGGAAAACATCCCGAGACTCCACAGCACCAGCGGCGGGTTCAGCGATACCGAGGCGAATGAATTGCAGGTCAGCCCGTAAGGCTTGCCGTCACCGGTCATCGCCGTGATGATGGTGACGCCGGTCGCAAAGGTGCCGAGCGCATTGCGAAAATCCCGCGGGTCGATCGCCGATGCGTCGCTGGCAAGTTCGGCGGCGGGATCACTCGAATGCTTGGGTTTGTCGTTCATCCGCTGATCTCAGAGCGTCAGGTTTTCGGACGGAAGGCCAAGCGCGACACGTCCGTAATTGGTGCCGGCCGCATCGAAATTGAAAGCCAGATGGGAATTGATCGCGTGGGCGTCGCGAAACTGGCGCTGCAATGCGCCGGTCACGTATAAACCACGGGCGCCGCTCGCTGAAAACAGCAATGACACCGCCTCGGTGCAGAGATTGACCGAAAACGCGCCGTCGCGGCGGTATTTGGTCTTGGCCGGAATGTCGGGCACATGGCCGCGTCTGGCGTCGGCCATCGCCTCGATGCAGGCCCGCCGCATGATCAGCCGCGCCGCATCGATCTTGGCGGAAGCTTCCGCGATCTTGATTTGCGTCGACTGCATGTCGCCGATCTTGGCGCGGTTATAGGTCGAGGCGCGATGGCGCGCGAGATCGACATAATCGTCGAGACAAGCCTGCGCGTTGCCGAGCGCCACGCCGGACAGCACATAAGGAAACAGCGAGAACACCGGCAGCGCATACAGTGCATTCGGATTGGCGGCGCTGCCCGGTGTCGGGCCGCCGCCGAGATCGCCGACCGCCAGCGTCATCATTTCGGGCACGAAGGCATCGTCGACCTCGACGTCGTTGGATCCGGTGCCGCGCAATCCGGTCGCGTTCCATTTGTCGACGATCTTGTAGTCGCTCTTGCGGAGCAGGAAGATGCGGTACTCGATGCCGTCGGCCTCGTCGTCGGAGGAAACCACGCTGGCGAGCATGTTCCATTGGCTGGAATCGACACCCGAGGAGAACGGCCAGCTTCCGCTCAGGACATAGCCACCGTCGACCTTGCGGGCGCGGCCGGCAGGAAAGATGAAGGACGACGCGATCAGCGCATCGGGGTTCTCGTTCCAGACCAGATCCTGGGCGCGCTTGTCGAACATCGCAAGCATCCAGTGATGGCTGGAGAGGTTGGCAAAATTCCACGCCACCGAGGCGTCGCCCCGCCCGAGCCGGTCGGCGCAATCGACCAGCGCGACATAGTCGAACTCGGAGCCGCCGACCCGCTTCGGCTGCACCACCCTGAACAGGCCGGTCTCATGCAGGTCGCGTTCGGTCTCCGGCGGCAGCCGACGCAATTCCTCGGTGCGAGCCGCGCGCTCGCCCAGTTTCGGGATCAACGCCTCGGCCCGCGCCAACATCGCCGCATAGGCGCTGTCATCTCCGCCCGTTGCGCGGCCAGCATTGGGGTTACGACCAGCGTCAGCCATAATCGCTCGCCTCCCTGGATCGATCTCTGTTGTCTAAAATGCACCGCAGTGCAGCGAGATCGACGTTCCGATCCATGCTTGTTTATCGCTTGATCACTAGTTATTCAAGGCGCGGCCGCGCGTATACCAGAACGCAACTGCGCCTTCATCCGGCAGGAGATTTTCATGAGCACGACCGTTGGCAAGTCTGTTGGCATGGTTGGCCTCGGCATCATGGGAAGCGCGATCAGCCGCAACCTCGCCGAACGCGGCTGGCGGGTGATCGGTTTTGATACCGACGCCGGGCGCAGGAACGAAGCGGCAAAAGCCGGCGTCATCATTGCCGAGGACACGGCGGCAGTGGCGCGCGACGCGCCTGTTATCATGACCAGCTTGCCCAGCCCGGCGGCCGTGATGGACGTGGCCGGCATCATCGCGAAATCGGCGCCCTCGCCGCGCATCGTCGCCGAACTGTCTACGCTGAGCATCGCCGACAAGCTGCGCCTTGAGGCGATCCTGCGCAAGGCCGGTCATGTCGCATTGGACTGTCCGCTGAGCGGCACCGGCGCGCAGGCCGTCACAAGGGATCTCGTGGTCTATGCCTCCGGCGACAGCAAGGCGATCGCCGAGTGCGCCGGCCTGTTCGCCGACTTCGCCACGCAGAGCGCCGATCTCGGCGCGTTCGGCAACGGCAGCAAGATGAAATTCATCGCCAATCATCTGGTCGCGATTCACAATGTCGCCAGCGCCGAAGCGATGGTGCTGGCGGAACGCGCCGGGCTCGATCCCCGGACGGTGGTCGATATGGTCAGCCCTGGCGCCGGCGGCTCGCGGATGTTCCAGCTGCGCGCGCCGATGATGGTGGAGCGGGTCTACGAGCCCGCGACCATGAAAGTCTCGATTTGGAAAAAGGACATGGCCATCATCGCCGAGTTCGCCGACCAGGTCGGCTGCGCGACCCCGATGTTCACGCTGACGCAACCGGTCTATGCTGAGGCGACGGCGATGGGGCTCGGCGATCAGGACACCGCCGCGGTGTTCGAAGTGCTGAAGAAGACGATCATCACCGAGCCAAAACCCGCGACCCCGGAATAGCCGCGTTACCGCGGGGTTCAGCGCCGAATTGCGCGATCGGATCGATCGCGTGAATGCCGCACTGCATCAAAGCAACGCCGTAGTCCTTTAGGCTATCTTCCCGCATCAAAGCCATCGCATTTCGCATGCGACGGATCGGTGACGTTGGTTATCGCTTGATCATTTACGGCTTCCGTCGGATAAATTGATCCAAGCAATAAAAACAAAGCCCAGCCTCGGTCGTAGCGTTTCAGGGGAGGATCCATTGACGATATCACGACGGCAATTCGTCGGCAGCGTTGCCGGCGCAGGTGTCGCCAGCGTGGCGGCGCCCAACCTCCTGTTCGCCCAGAGCAGCGGCCCGATCCGGATCGGCTTGCTGGCGGCCAAGACCGGTCCGCTCGCTTCCGGCGGCATCGATATGGAACTCGCGCTGACGATGTTCCTGAAAGAGCGCGACAACACGCTCGGCGGCCGCAAGGTCGAGTTGATCGTCGCCGACACCGCTGGCGTTCCGGCCACGGCGCGCACCAAGGCGCAGGAACTGATCGAAAAGAACAACATCCATTGCATGATCGGTCCGCTGGCGGCGTTCGAGGCGCTGGCGATCGCCGACTACCTCACCGACAAGCAAATGCCGACCCTGGGCGTCGCCGCGGCCGAGGACATGACGCAGCGGCACCCCAGTCCGTGGTTCGTCCGTCTGACCGCGACGGCTGCGCAATGCGCCTATCCGCTGGCGGAATATTCCGCCAAGGAATTGAAATACAAGAAGATCGTCACCATCGCCGACGACTTCGCCTATGGGCACGAAATGTGCGCCGGATTCCAGCGCGTGTTCGAGGACAATGGCGGCAAGATCATCCAGAAGCTGTTCACGCCGCTGGCGACGCCGGACTATGGCAGCTACGTCGCCCAGGTGAAAAACGCCGACGCGATCTTCCTCGGCACCGCCGGCTCCAACGGCTTTCGCTTCCTGCGCCAGTTCATCGAATATGGCCTGAAGGACAAGATGGCCGTGATCGGCGGCATGACCGCGCTCGACGAGTCGGTGCTGCGCAACATGGGCGACGAGGCGCTGGGGATCCTGACCACCAGCTGGTACTCGGCGGAACTGGACAACGCGCCGAACAAGATATTCGCGCCGGCGTTCCGCAAGCAGTTCAAATACGATCCGGGCTACTACGCCGCGAGCACCTATGTGTCGGGCGAGGTGCTGGACGCCGCCCTGAAGACTATCAAGGGCAATGTCGAGGACAAGAAGGCGTTGATGACGGCCATCCGCGGCAGCAACGTCGAGACGATCCGCGGCGTGGTCAAGTTCGACGAATTCGGCAACGCCACCGGCGACTGCTACATCCGCAAGGTGACGCGAAGCGACGGACGTCTGGTCAACTCCGTCGTCAAGACCTACCCCAACGTCAGCCAGTTCTGGACCTACGACCAGGCCGCGTTCCTGAAGAATCCGGTCTATTCGCGCGACTGGCCGCCGGCCAAGAATCTGGAACAGTAACTCCGTCCGCACCGCAGAGCGGCCGTCGCACCCTTTCCAGACGATGGGCACACGATGCAATTTTGGATCATCCAGGGTCTCAACAGCCTGTCGCTCGGCGGCCTGCTGTTTCTGCTCTCTTCCGGCTTCTCGCTGATCTTCGGCCTGATGCGGCTCGCCAACCTGACGCACGGCGCCTTCTTCATGCTCGGCACCTATTTTGGGGCCACCGCGCTGCGCGCCTGGGACGGTCTCAACCTCTGGATCACCGCGCTCGGCGCCGGCCTCGTGGTCGCGGCGATTGGCGGCCTGTTCGAACGGCTGGTGCTGACCCGGTTACGTGGCAATACGCTCGGGCAGGTGCTGGTGACGCTCGGCATGTCCTTCATCATCGCCGACGGCTGCCTCGTGCTGTGGGGTGGCGATTCCATTCCGGTGCCGACGCCGCAAAGCCTCCAGGCCCCGACCCGGCTGTTCGGCTTCGTGTTTCCGACCTACCGGCTGGTGCTGGTCGGCTGCGCGGTGGTCGCGGCAGTGGCGCTTTATTATCTGCTGGAGCGAACGCGGCTCGGCGCCATGATCCGCGCCGGCGTCGACGACCGGCAGATGGCGCGCGCGGTCGGCATCCCCGTCTCCAACCTGTTCACGATCGTGTTCTGCCTCGGCGCCGGCATCGCGGGCGCCGGCGGCGTGCTCGGCGGCCCGATCCTGTCGGCCTATCCCGGGCTTGATGCCGACATGCTTCCGCTGGCGCTGATCGTGGTCATCCTCGGCGGCATCGGCAGCCTGCTCGGCGCCTTCATCGGCAGCTTTATCATCGGCTTCATCTACACCTTCGGCTCCGCGCTGTTTCCGGAACTGAGCTATATCATCCTGTTCCTTCCGATGATCCTTGTTCTCGCGTTCCGGCCGCAGGGCCTGTTCGGACGCGTGGTCACATGAAATGGCTTGGCATTGCGCTGATCGCGGCGGCGTTTCTGCTGCCGCCGTTCCTGGCCGGCGATTTCTATATCAATCTCGCGAGCCAGATCCTGATCGCGGCGATTTTCGCGCTCAGCCTCAATCTGCTGGTCGGCTTCGGCGGCATGACCTCGCTCGGGCACGCCTCCTATCTCGGGGTCGCGGCCTATATTTCCGCGCTGTTGACCAGCCGCTACGGGTTTGGACATGGCGCGGCGGCGCTGATCTCGATCGGCGGCACGGTCGCGATGGCGGCGTTGTTCGGCGTGATCGCGCTGCGCGCAACCGGCCTCGGATTTTTGATGATTACGCTGGCGCTGTCGCAGGTGTTGTGGGGTCTCGCCTATCGCATGTCCGACATCACCAACGGCGACAATGGCGTCTCCGGCCTGACCCGGCCGGCGCCGTTCGGCATCTCGCTGGAAAATCCCGTCGCGTTCTACTGGTTCGTGCTGATCGTGGCAGTGATCGCCTTTGCCACCATGGCGATCTTCGTCTCGTCGGCGTTCGGCTCCTCGCTGCAAGGCGTGCGCGACCAGCCGCGCCGGATGGCGGCGCTCGGCTTCAATCCCTGGATGATCCGCTGGATCACGTTTGTCTATGCCGGGTTCTGGGCCGGAATTTCCGGCCTGCTCTATGTCTACTACAACAAATATATCCATCCGACCTCGCTCTCGACCACGAGCTCCGCCGAAGCCCTGCTTGGCGTGATCGCGGGCGGATCGGGCACGCTCGGCGGCCCGGTGGTCGGCGCCGCGCTGGTGCTGCTCCTGAAGAATTACGTCTCGGCCTATGTCGAGCGCTGGAACATGCTGCTGGGGCTGGTTTTCCTGTTCATCGTGCTGGTGATGCCCGCCGGCATCGTTCCCGGCGTAACGCGGTTGATAGCGAACTTGGGCAGGCGATCACGATGAATCCGCCCTCCTCCAGCTTCGCGCTCGAGATCGTCGGTCTGAAAAAGGCCTTTGGCGGCCTTGTCGTGACGCAGGACGTGTCGCTTGCGATCCGCCCCGGCGAACGGCGGCTGATGATCGGCCCGAACGGCGCCGGCAAGACCACGCTGTTCAACCAGATCAGCGGCGACATGCGCCCCAACTCGGGCCAAATAAAGCTGTTCGGGACCGACATTACGCCGCTCGCGCCCTATCAGCGCGCCCATCTCGGGCTGTCGCGCACCTACCAGATCATCACGCTGTTTTCCGGCGACACGCTGGAACACAACATCACCCTCGGCCTGCTCGGCTTGCGGCCGGCGCGCTGGCAGATGTGGCTGCCGATGTCGTCCTATCGCGATCTCTCAACCGAGGCGCGCCGCATCCTCGATACCGTGGGCTTGTTGCATCTGGCGCAGCATCCGATCTCGGAAATCGCCTATGGCGAAAAGCGCCGCGTCGAGCTGGCGATGGCGCTGGCGCAGAAGCCGCGCGTGCTGTTGCTCGATGAACCGCTGGCCGGCCTTTCCAACACCGAGCGATCCGCCGTGAAAGCGCTGATCGCCTCGATTCCACGCAAGACCACCTTGATCATGATCGAACACGACATGGATACCGCGCTCGATCTGGCCGAGACCGTCACACTGCTGAATTACGGCCGCATCATCGTCGACGGCGAACGCGATGCCGTGATTGCCGACCAGCGAACGCGCGAGGTGTATCTTGGCGCCTGATGCACTCAACCTGGCCGGCGTCAATGCCTTCTATGGCGACAGCCATATCCTGCACGGCGTCAGCTTTGCGTTGCGGCCGGGCGCGGTGTTGGCGCTGCTGGGGCGCAACGGCGCGGGCAAGACCACCTGCATCTCGACCATCATCGGTTTCCTGCAGCCGCGCGACGGCGAAATCAGATTGTTCGGCGAGCCGATCCACGGGCTCAGCCCGGAACGCATCTCGCATCTCGGGATCGGCCTGGTGCCGCAGGGACGCCGCATCTTTCCATCGCTGACGGTGCGGGAAAATCTTATCGTGGCGCAGCAGCGCGACAAAACCACCGACAAGCCATGGAGCCTGGAGCGGATCTACGAGATGTTCCCGCGGTTGCGCGAGCGGCACAGCCAGTTCGCCGGCACGCTGTCCGGCGGCGAGCAGCAGATGCTGGCGATCGGACGCGCGCTGATGGGCAATCCGCGGGTGCTGCTGCTCGACGAGCCGTCGGAAGGCCTTGCGCCGCTGATCGTTGCCGAGGTCGGCCGCACCGTGCGGCGGCTGAAAGAGGCAGGACAATCCATCGTGCTGGTCGAGCAGAATTTGCAACTGGCGCTCGACGTGGCCGACCAGGCCGTCATCCTCAATACCGGACGTTGCGTGTTCAGTGGCAACGCTGGCGACATCGTGAACAATGAAGAGCTGATCGCGCAAAATCTCGGCGTGTTCCGTGCGCATTAAGCCGTGCTATCCATCTATCTTCGAAGTTGAGGTCAGGTCATGAAAATCGGCGTATGCGGCACGGGACGAATGGGATCATCGATCGCGCAGCGATTGATGTCGGTCGGCCATGAGGTCGGCGTCTGGAATCGCAATCCGGCGAAGGCAAAGCCGCTGGTCGATGCCGGCGCCAAATTGCAGGGATCGCCCGCGGCGCTGGTCGAGGCCAGTGATGCCGTCGTGGTGATGCTGCTCAATGACGCCGCCAGCGAAGCGGTCTATCGCGGACCTGATGGCATTCTGGCGGCAAGGCTCAAGGGCAAGCTCGTGATTGACATGAGCACGGTGCGTCCGGCCACCATGATCGCGATCGGCAATGCCGTGACCGAGCAAGGCGCGGCCTTTGTCGAATGCCCGGTCGGCGGCAGCACGGGGCCCGCGAAGGAAGGCAAATTGTTCGGCCTCGCCGGCGGAACGGCCGACGATGTCGCACGCGCGAGGCCGATCCTCGAACAATTGTGCCGCCGCATCGAGCCGCTCGGCGCGCTCGGCTCGGGCGCCACCATGAAACTCGCGGTCAATCTGCCGCTGTTGGTATACTGGCAGGCGCTCGGCGAGGCGCTCGCGATCTGCAAGCCGCTCGGGCTGCCGGCGGATCGGCTGATCGACATCCTGTCGGACACCGCGGGCACGCCGACCGCCATGAAAGGCCGCGGCGCCGTCGTTGCGCGTGGACTGGCCGGCGAGAAACCCGGCGAGACCGCGTTCGGCCTCAGTGCGGCGAAAAAGGATCTCGCCACCGCCGTGCAATTCGCGGCCAGCATCGATGCCGAACTTCCGGTCGCGGCCAGCGCGCTCGCCTGCTTCGAGCAGGCCGAGGCTGCGGGCCTTGGCGACCTCGACGCGACCACGGCTGCGGTGCGCTGGGCCAATCACCCACGCAGCAAATCCTGATTCCGGAAACATCATCCCCTCACCTGAAAACGTTCCAACAGCCGAGTAAACGCCAATGATCGATCGCAAGAACCGTTATGGCCGCACCGCCGCCCGTATCAATGACGCCGACGGCCTCGCCCGGCGCCCGTCGTCGCCGACGATCGACATCCACGCCCATATCGTGGTGCCGCAGGCCGCCAAGCTCGCGCAGCCGCACGTCGACATCAAACGGATTCCGCTGGCGCATTTTGCAGACGCCTACAGCAAGGAGATCAACGCGCAGCAGGAGAAAGACGTCGGCGAGGTCATGACCACCATCGACCGCCGGCTGCGCGACCTCGACGCCATGGGCATCGACATCCAGGTCGTGGCACCCGCGCCGGGGCAGAATTATTATACCGTCGACGCCAAGATCGCGGAGCAGGCCCATCGGCTCGCCAATGACGGCGTCGCCGAATACTGCTCGCGCAAGCCCGACCGTTTTGTCGGCCTTGGCGTCGTGACCCTGCAGGAGCCGGAGGTCGCGGTCCGCGAACTCGACTACATCATGAACGACCTGAAACTCAGGGGCGTCGAGATCCTGACCAATGTCGACGGCCAGGAATTGTCGGACGAGAAATTCCGCCCGTTCTTCGCTCACGCCGAACAGCTCGGGGCCTTCATTATGATGCACCCGAACGGCTTCACCCATGGCGACCGCCTGACGCATTATTATCTCAACAACGTGCTCGGCAATCCCTTGGAGACCACGCTGGCGCTTCACAACCTGATCTTCTCGGGCACCTTGGCGCGCTTTCCCGAGCTGAAGCTGATGGCGGTGCATGGCGGCGGCTACCTTCCCGGCTATTCCGGCCGCATCGACCACGCCTGGGGCGCGCGCAAGGATTCCCACGCCGATTTGCCGCTGCCGCCGACCACCTATCTGCGGCAGGTCTATCTCGACACCGTGGTGTTCAGCTATCACCAGCTCGCTTATCTGATCGATGTGTTCGGTCCCGATCGCATCCTGATGGGCACCGATTATCCGTTCGACATGGCCGAATACAATCCGGTCGGCCATATCGCCGGCGTGCAAGGCATGGACGAGTTGGCGCTGGCCCAGATCGCGGGCGGCAACGCCATCCGGGTGCTCGGGCTGGATTTGTGAGGCCCGCGATCGCGCTCTCTAGTGCGGCGCGGCCGTCTTGTAGCCCGGCTGCCCGAACGGGTGCGAGGTCGCAAACGCCGGGATCGCAAAACAGCGATCGGCCAACGCCGCGACAACAGGATGGGCGCCGAGGTCCAATTTCAGAAAATGCGCGCCGACCACCTGGCCGGCGATGCAGATATCGGCGAGTCCGGGCTCCGATCCCAGCGCGAACGGCGCCGGCGCGCGGCGCGCCAGCAACCGCTCGTAGGTCGCAAGGCCTTCCCTGGTCCAGTGCGTGCTCCACGCCGCAATCGCGCCCGCGTCAGCGCCGAATTGCCCGGCAAGTTGGTTCCGCACGCGGGGCGTCACCAGCGGATGCGCGTCGGCGACCGTCACCAGCGCCAGCGAGCGCGCGTAAGCCCGCTCTTTCGGATCCTGCGGGATCAGCCGCGGCGTGGGATGGATATCGTCGAGATATTCGATGATCGCCATCGACCGGAAAATCGAGTGGCCGTCATGGATGAAGGTCGGCACCACCCGCTCGGCATTGACGGTTTCGTAGCCGCCCGGCTTGAACTGCTCGCCGGTCAGGATGTCGATCGGGATTTCCTCGAACGGCAAGCCCTTGAGCCGAAGCGCGACCCGGACCCGGAACGAGGCAAGCGAGCGCCAGAAACCATAAACCTGTATGCCCATCGCCCGCCCCTTCATCCGTTCGATCGCGGGCCCGGTCAGGATTATCCAAGACGCCCGCCCCGATCCTATCATCTTTTACAACCGTCATGGAACCAGGCCACGATCCCGTGCGTTGCTGCGTCGTTCGCCGGGAATCGGTTCAGGATCGGTGAAATCGATGCGCGCGAAGACCTCGACCGTACTGCTGACGTCAGCCGTCAAGCTCGCGGGTCATGCGACGATGGGGGTGGCCATCGGGCTGGCGTTCGCCTTTTTTGTGACACGCTTCGATCCGCTTGGAATCATGGCCCTGATCGGCGGCGACAGGGTGCCGGGAATGACGCCGTCGATCCTGGTCGGCATCATCGTGCTGTCCTTCACGATTGGAACGACCCTGACCGGCTTTGTCTTCATGATGATGGAAGACCGCTGACCGCCGATTCTTGTCCTGACGCGCCTTCTTCGCGCGAACCGGCATCCACCCGCGGATCGAGTCCGAGGGCCTGCTTCGCTCGAAAACGCCATCATACCAAAGAATCGGAACGAAGGCGCGCTGGAGCGGAACAGCCGCTCGCGCGCGGCGTTCTCTGGGCATGCCGAGATATCATTTCGACCTGATTGGAAAGCAGACCATCGTCGACCATAACGGCCTCGACCTGGAGGACGATATGCTCGCATCCGACGCCGCCGACCGCCTCGCCAACGAATTGTATTCGGTGCGGCCGGAATTGCGGCGTCAGCACTGCTCGATCCTGGTGACCGACGAGGACGGCGAAGAGGTCTGCCGTTCGCCGATCTGGAATCCTGCGCGGGATTAGGCTCTTCGTTTTGACGCGTTTTCTTCACGCGAACCGGTGCCCACTTCGCTCGAAAACGCTATGGCCCGCACTGTTCGCAGCCGACTTCAGCAAACCTATTCGGACGCAACCCTGCTCGCCTTCTGGGCGGCGTAGTCGCGATCCATCACCGCGCGGCAGCCGGCGCTGAGGTTGCTGCGGTTCTTGAACATGCAGGCGGTGATCTTCGGGATGTTGGGAATTTCCGAGCTGCACAACCGGAACGCGTCTCCGGTGCACATCTGCTGCGCCTCGGCGCTGAAAGCGAAGCTTTGGGTCGATGACAGCGCGGAGATCGAAGCCCCGAACGCAACGATCAAGCCAGCTTGACGGATCGTCTTGCCAAGAAGAGTGGTCATTTGCTGCTCCCGTGTCGGCCGCGGTCCGCGGCCTGTGTTGTCGATGGAGATACCTTGCCTGATCGATCAGGCTTTGGATGTGATCGCGGTCACGCCGTCGCGGTTACCAATAGATGCCGTGGCGATGCAGTTCGTAGATCACGCGGGCTTCGGTCGATTGATACCGCCGCTTCGGCTTGACGGCTTTGGGCGCATCCGTGCTGACGGGAGCCGCGCACGGGCATTGATCGGCCGACTGTTGCGGCTTGCTGCCGACTGCCGGCGGCCGGTCGACATATTTCGGTGGCTCGGCTGGCTGGACTTCGGCCGGTTTGGCATCAACGGGCTTGATGTCGACCGGTTTGACATCGGCCGGTTCGGTATCGATAGCCCGCGCAGGAGCTGCAACCAGTGGGTCCTCGTTGGAGGCGAGCGTCAGCCCCCTCGGTCCGGCGGCCTGTGCGGACGTGGAAGCCAGCTATGTGACTTACATCACTCAAGCGGGAAACCGGAAAACTCGCTCGAACCTCTTTTTCAGAGGTACCCTGCACCCGCCTCGGCGGCGAACCTGCCGGGGTCACCTTCCCAGACAATCCGCGCATGCTCGAGCACATAGACCCGGTCGGCATGCGGCAACGCAAACGTCACGTTCTGCTCGCCGAGCAGCACCGTGATCGGCGTGGTCTGCCGCAATTTCTCCAGCGCCTTCGACAGCAGTTCGAGAATGACCGGCGCCAGCCCCAGCGTCGGCTCGTCGAGGATCAGGATCTTGGGCTGCATCATCAGCGCGCGGCCGATCGCCAGCATCTGCTGCTCGCCGCCGGATAGCGTCTGCGCCATCTGGCCCTGGCGCTGCTTCAGGATCGGGAACAGCTCGAACAGCCAGGCGAGCTGCTTCTCCCTCGCCTCGTCGGTCAGGTGCTGGCCGCCGAGATCGAGATTTTCCCGCACGCTCATCTCGCCGAACAATTCGCGCGATTCCGGGCATTGCACGAGGCCGCTGCGGGCGATCTTCGCCGGGCTGGTGCCGCGCAGCTTTTCGCCGCCGCGAACGATCTCGCCGGAATAGGGCAGGAAGCCCGAGATGGTGTTGAACAGCGTGGTCTTGCCGGCGCCGTTGAGGCCGACGATGGAAACGAATTCGCCCTCGTGAACGTGGATCGAAACATTCTCCAGCGCCTGCGCCTTACCGTAGTGAACGCTGACGTTCTCCACCTGCAACAGCGGTACCTTGTCTTTAAAGCTGGTTTCGGGACGCGCCGAGGTCTCGATCGCGCCGCCGAGATAGACCCGCCGCACGGTCTCGTTCTTCATCACCTCGTCGGCGCGGCCGGTGACGATCTCCTCGCCGAGATACATCGCCAGCACCCGGTCGACCAGCGCCGCGACGCTCTTGACGTTGTGGTCGACCAGCATCACCGCGCGGCCTTCGTCGCGAAAGCTGCGGATCAGTTCCGAGAACACCCCGACTTCGGCAAGCGTCAGCCCGGCAAAGGGCTCGTCGACCAGCACGACCTTGGGGTCGCGCGCGATCGCTTTCGCAAGTTCCAGCCGGCGCAGATCGGCGAACGGCAAGGTCGGAGGATGCCGGTCCATCACCGCGCCGAGGCCGACGCGGTTGGCGATCCATTCGGCGCGTTCGGCCAGCGCCTTATCGGGAAACAGCATGAACAGGCTGTCCGGCAACAGCGCGACCATGATGTTCTCCAGCACGGTCTGCCGGTTCAGCGGCCGCGAGTGCTGGAACACCATGCCAAAACCCTTGCGCGCGATCTTGTGCGCGGGAAGGCCGGCGACGTTTTCGCCCAGGAATACGACATCGCCGGCGGTCGGGCGCTCGATGCCCATGATCGCCTTCATCGCGGTCGATTTGCCCGAGCCATTGGGTCCGATCAGCCCAAAAATTTCGCCGGCGCGCAGGTCGAAGCTGAGATCCTTGACGGCGGTCAGGCCGCCGAAGCGTTTTGTGAGCTTGCGGACCTGAAGAACCGGAGCGTTGCTGGCAGTCTGGTCCATCACTGGCGTCCCTCATGCGAAAGGGCCGCTCCGAGGAAACCGCCGGGGAAGAACAGCACGACGAGCAGCGCCACCGCCGAGACGATGAAGGTCGCCAGTTCGCCGGTCGGCCGCAGGAACTCGCCGGCGACGATCAGGAAGATCGCGCCCAGCGCCGCGCCGAGCACGGTGCGGCGGCCGCCCAGCACGGCCGCGACGATGACGTTCACGCCGACCGCGATGTCGATCACGGTGCCGACCGAAGCGGTGCCGAAGTAAAACACCAGCAAGGCGCCCGACAGCCCCGAGAAAAACGCGCTGACGATGAAGGCCGCGAGCTTGTGCTTGACGATATTGAAACCGAGCGCGCCGGCCTGCACCGGATCCTGGCCGCTGGCCTGCAGCACGAGGCCGATCGGCGATTGCGAAAGCCCGTAGAGGATCGCCGCGCTGATCACCATGAAGCCGAGCGCGATCCAGTAGTTGGCGTTGGCGTTGATCGTGATCACGTCGGGAATGGTCAGGCCGATTTCGCCGCCGGTGAGATCGGCGAACACCACCACAAAGTTCTGCAGCATCAAGACCGCGACCAGCGTGGTCAGTCCGAAATAGGGTCCGCGCACCCGCAAGGCCGGCAGCGCCAGAACAAAACCGGCGATCACCGAGGCCAGCGCGCCGAGCGCGACGCACAGATACACCGACCAGCCATATTGGTTGTTGAGGATGCCCGCGGTGTAGGCGCCGACCCCGATCAGGAAGGTCGGGCCGAAATTCACCTCGCCGGCGAAACCGAACAGCAGGTCCCACGCCATCGCGAACACGCCGAAATAATACGCCACCGTCAAAAGGCCGAGGATGTAGCCGGAGGCGTAGAGCGGCAGCGTCGAGGCGATGATCACGATCGCGAGCGAAACAAAGAACAGTCGCGACCTGAAGAAAGCGGCCATGCTCATCGTCTCCCGAGCAGGCCTTGCGGCCGGATATACATCACGACCACCAGCAGCAGCAGCGCCGGAATGGTCCGGTAGGCCGGCGAAATCAGATAGGCGGTCAGCGTTTCGAGGTAGCCGACCACGAAGGCCGCGATCAACGATCCCGACACGCTGCCGAGCCCGCCCAGCACCACGATCGAGAACGCGCTCGCGGTGAGCGGCCCGACGCTGTAGGAGCTGACGCCCAGGAACATGCCGAGCAGCACGCCGGCGATGCCGGCCAGGATGCCGTAGATCGCCCAGACCACGACGTAGATGCTGGTCAGTTCCAACCCGAGCAGCGTGACGCCGCGCGGGTTCATCGAGGCCGCCAGCACCGCCTTGCCGGTCCGGGTGCGGTTGACCAAGAGCCAGAGCAGGCCGATCACCAGACAGCAGACCACCGCGGTGAAGATCTCGTTCCGCGGCGTGCGCACGCCGAGCACGTCGACCACGCCCTCGACGATCGGCAGCACGGTCTTGGCGTTGTTGGTGAAGAAATAGGCGATCAGTTCCTGGATCATGATCCCCCACAGCAAGGTGCCGGTGAGAACGAAGATTTCCTTTTCCTCGTTGGGAATCCGCCTCGATTTCTGGATCGGCTGCACCACCGCGAAGTAGGTGGCAAACGCCGCGACCAGCGCCACCGCGACCCCGACCAGGGCGCCGGCATAGGTATTCATATGCAGGACGCTGGCGGCTGCCCACGCCGCGACCGCGGCCAGCACCATGATCGCGCCGTGGGAGAGGTTGAGGACGCCGGAGACGCCGAATATCAGGGTGAAGCCGGTGGCGCCGAGCGCATACAGCGCGCTGATGGCAAAACCGTCGATCAGTATCTGGAACGCCTGCATTTATGATGGCCGCGGCAGCATTGCCGCCCTACTCGGGAAAAACCGTCAGGAAACTGTAAACATGAAAATGCTCCCGGGCAAACCCGGGAGCATGATCGTGGTCAAGTTCAGTTCGAGGTGACCTTGATGAAGCTCGGGAACTTGAGCTGTCCCTTGGCGACTTCCTTCGGCCAGACGCTGACCTGCTTGCCGTCCTGCCACTGCAGCATCAAGCCGGTGATCAGGCCCTTGCCGTATTTGATCGAGTGGGTGAACGGATCGTCCTTGCCGTAGAACTGGATGCGGCCGATGGTGCCTTCCCAGTCGGTCTTTTCCAGCGCGTCGACCAGCTTGTCGGCATCGGTCGATCCGCCGCGCTTGACGGCGTCGGCGATGTAATAGACCTCGTCATACGAGGTGTAGCCGGCATAGGACGGATAGTTGCCGAACTTCTTCTTGAAGTTTTCCGCGAACGGAATCGACTTCGGCGTCACCGCGACATCGGGTCCGGACACGCCCTGATACAGCACGCCGTCGGAAGCGTCGTTGGTGTCCTTGCCGAAGGTCGAGTTGGTCGCCTGCGACGAAATCCCCAGCATCGGGATCGGCACCTGCTGGTTCTTCCACTGCACGGTGGGCTGCACGCCGACATGCGAAATGCCTGTGATGATCACATCGGGCTTGGCGCCCTCGATCTTGTTGAAGATCGGCGTGAAGTCCGTGGTGTCCGGCGAGAAGCGGATGTGGTCGAGCACCTTGAGGCCGATCTTGGGCAGGCACTCCTCGTAGCCGACGTCGAGCGGCTTGGTCCAGGCGGCGTCCTCGCTCATGATGACCGCGGTCTTCATGTGCTTCTGGTCGACCAGCAGTTCCTTGGCGGCGTCGCACACCGACAGCGCCAGCGCCGCCGAGGTGAGATAGCCGTGGAAGGTATATTTGTTCTTCTCGTAATCGGAGTGGACGCTCTTGCTGATTTCGTTGGACGCGGCGCCCGGCGTGACGAACGGCGTCTTCAGCCGGGAAGCCCAGGGTTCCAGCGCCAGCACCACTTCGCTTATGTAGCTCGCGATGACGATGTTGACCTTGTCCTCGTTGACCGCGCGCTGGAAGGCGCGAACCGAGTCCGCCGAGGAAGAATGATTGTCATAGGTGATGATTTCGATCTTGCGGCCGTCGACGCCGCCCTTGGCGTTGATCTCGTCGGCAGCCATCTGGGCCGCCTGCGGGATCGACGCGCCGGCGATCGCCTGCGCTTCCGCGATCACGCCGATCTTGATGGGATCGGCGGCCTGGGCCTGGCCGGAAGCCGTCGCCAGAAGACCGAGCGCGGTCGCTCCGAGCAGTTTCCGCACTGACCAAAAAGCAGGCGATCGGGATGATTTAGCCATATCGTTTCTCTCCACTGGATGAATTCGTAATTTGCCGGCGGGCATTCTAGCCGCGCCGACACCGGCGGCAAGCGAAAGTCGGACGTAAATACCTATTGGAAGCGCGACTTAAGTAGGTGGGCAGGACCCGGCAGGTGGGCACGATCTCCCTGTTCCCGCCATCGGAGGCGCGCGCCGATCGTTGCCAAAGTACCGGCCGAATGCAGGCAAACTTATCCCCGCACATCACAGCCGATGTCAAAAAATTCGGTGCTGAAATTTTTCAAGCGGAAGTCCTTTTGATGGAAGTATTTTCAGTAGTCGGCTCGCAACACGCATGCGCTGATGGGCGCCCTCGCTGTGAATAGATTTTCCGAACTCACGGAGCTTTCACGAGCGGCTCTCCAGCCTCGCACGCGGACGGCGGGGAGAAACTTCCGTGCAAAAAACAACCGAGGCGATTGCATTCCCGATGCCGCAAACCGCGGCGATGGACCCCGCCCATCATCGGCAGATGCCCGCCGGTTTTCGGCACTTCCTCGGCACCCCGAAACCCTCGCAGCGTTTCAAGGCCTATGGCGTCGACCCGCTGGATGCGCCCGAGCATGGCGAAAAAATCCGCGGATTGATGAGCCGGCTGTCGCGGCGAATGGATGCCCAGATAACCTGGCCGCCGCACCAGGATGCGACGATCCAGCATTGGGAAAACCCCTCGCTTCCCTCCGGTTACACCTACCTGCTGCAGTTCATCGCCCACGATCTGGTGCAAACCGCGATGCCGCTCTCGGTGACGGGCAAGCTCGGCGCTGAAAACGCCAACGCGCGGCGCACCCCGCTCCGGCTGGAAACCCTGTTCGGCGGCGGTCCGGTCGGCTGTCCGGCCATTTTCGCGCAGGATACGACAAGCGACGGGCGCCGCACCAAATTGCGGCTTGGCCGCATGCGCCAGCAAAACCGGGACGTCGAGGCCGGCTGTCCGTTCCGCGACATCGCGCGGACGCAAGCCGAGAACGTCACCAGGGTCGACCGCAGCATTCCAGGCGTGCGCGTGGCGCGGACCGAAGCGCTAATCGCCGATCCCCGCAACGACGACCACGCCATCCTGTCGCAACTGACCGCGCTGTTTTCGCTCACCCATAACGGGCTCGTCGACATGATCGGCCGTGGCGAGCCCGCGGCGGCATCCCATGCCCGTCTCGGCGCCTCCTACAAGCGGTACCTCTGCGCGCGCGACGGCCTGACCGCGATCTATCACAACATCATCCGCAAGGATTTGATGCGTCGGCTGCTGCATCCGGCGATCTACACCGTCTATTCCGGCGCGACGCCGGGCTTTATCGAACGGCCGGAGGAAGCCGGCACAAACTCCGCGCATGTCGAATGGCGGATCCCGTTCGAATTCTCCCTCGGCGCGTTCCGGTTCGGCCACGCCATGGTGCGGCACCAATACGTCATCAACGATCTCTCGACCCACGATCTCGCCAATACGCTGGAGAAAACCTCGGCCAACGATCCGCTCAACATGCCCCTGGATTCGACCTGGATCGTGCGCTGGTCGCGCTTCTTCGTGATCGCGGGATCGCGGCCCAATTACAGCCGCCGCATCGGTCCGTTCCTCAGCGACGGGCTCGGTCACGACCGGATATTTCCGGCCGTCGACCATACCAACAGGGTCGGCCTGCTGTATCGCGACCTGCTGGGGTCGGCGCTGGCCGGAATGTGGTCGGTTGACGCGTTGGTCGGCGAAATCGGCCGGCGCCGGCCGCAGTTGATCGGTACGTCACGGCTGTTGACTGATCGTGGTTTCCGCGTCGGCCAGATCTGCGAGTGGCTGGCTCCCGAGGCCGCCTACAGTCCGCTCACCATCGACGACATCGAAACGCTGGCGAACAATCCGCCGCTGCCGCTGTTCATCTGGTTCGAGGCGATGCGGCAACCGCGGGCGGAGGGCCTGCATCTCGGACCGCTCGGTTCGATCATCGTGGCGGAAGTTATTTTCGGCGCGCTCGAGCGCGCGGCGATTCCGGCTGCACAGGGCGCGGATTCACTGAGCGAGGCGCTCGCCGCGATCTCCGCCGAGCATTACCCGACAAACGTCTTTGCCGACATTCCCGAAATTGCGCGCATGGATCAACTGGTCGAGTTCACCGCTGAAATCGGTGATCTGCGCCAGGCCGTGCCCGCATTCCTGTGAAGCGAAATTTCTTCGGCTTCACGTAAACCCTGGAGACTAATCATGTACGAGAGAATACAGGTGACGAACCATGAACGCTGGGGAAACCTGGTGAAGACCTGGTCTACCGGACATAACTACCTCGAGGACGGCAACGAATATCCGATCCCGGACTCGGTCGATCAATTCAAGGAACAGCTCGCCAAGGCGCAGGTGTTCGCCACCATTCCGGATCGCTTCAAGAACGTCCAGTTCGTCACCTCGGACGGTGAAACCATCCTGGTGAAGCTGCCGCCGAAGGAGATCATCGCCGAATCCGAGGAGCAGCTCAGCAAGCCCGGCGCGACCTACCCGATCCCGCCGTTCTACAAGCGCCTGTTCAACGGCATGGATCCGGTGATTCCGGACGCGGATAAATTCCGGGTGCATGCCGAACGGATCGGCGACTACACGATCAGTTTCTGCTCCTGAAAGTGCGGGCCCGTGGGTCCGGGGCAATACCCTCGACCGGAAGCCCTGCGCCGCCCAAACCGTCGCGCAGGGTTTCCCACCGCGAACGTATGCTGATCGGATGAGCCCGAAGCGCCCAGCGCGTCACGGCCTCATCGGTCGGCGCGGATGATCCAACCCAGAACGAACGGATTCCGTTGAAGAAGCGTTGTGCCTCCTCCCGCGCCATGGCCGGCTGCCCGAGGTGGAACAGCGCCGCGGCACGCCATGCAGGCAGGATATGTATGGCGCCATGCGCGCGATCGATGGCTTCGATCGCGCCGGCATAGTCGCCACAGACGAAGCGGATGGTGCCGTGGTAAGCCCACCCAAGATCCGGCGGTGCGGGCGAAAGCGCGAGCGACTGCTCGGACAATCGCCGGGCCTGCTCGATCGACCCGCACAGGGCATAATAGTGCGCAACCGATAACAGGGTCCACGGATCGTTGTCGTTCAGTTCGCAGGCGAGTTCCATATGCGGCGCCGCTTCTGCCTCCCGGGAAGCCCATACATACGACCATCCGCAGCAAAGATGCGCTCTGGAATCCACCGGATCCAGCCGCACGGCGGTTTTCGCGAGTTCGAGCGTCGTCCTCGCCTTGTCGGGGTCAGGCAGAATTCCGGGATGCACGAGATGTTCGCTGTTGTTCATCTGCACCAGGCTGCTGTAGCTGGGCGAGAACTCGGGATTTTCACGAATGGCCTCTCGGAAGATGGTGACCGCGCGCTGCCAGCTTTCCGCATCGTATTTGAAATGCAGGCTCTGCCCACGCAGCCAGCGGTCGTAAATCTCCAGCGACACGTCGGGCTCGCCGGTGAGCCGTATCAACCGTTCGGCCGATAGCTGGACGTTCAGCGCGCTGGCGATCCGGCGGATGATGCGTTGCTGCGCCTCGAACCAGTTGTCCAGGCTGAGCCGGAAGCTTTCGCTCCACACGTAAGCGCCGGTCACTTCATCCCTGAGCACCATCACCATGTTGATCTCGATGCCGGCCTGGTAGGCCGTGCACTCGATGCAGTATTGCGGCACCGAATCCGACAGTTGCACCGGAGCCGCTGGATTTGGCCGGTCGATCACCGTCCACTCGCGGAAACGCACCAGGCACGCCGCCAGATGCAGGGCGAAACCCTGCACAAGGTGAACCCGATCGCCGTCGATGCCATGCATGCCGAAGGGTTTCAGGATCAGGCGCATCTTGGTGGGGACAACAGGATTTTTCCGCACGGTGATGCCGGCGCGCTCGCCACTTGGCGCATCAGGCGACCCGGATGGAGACTGGAAGCCATTAGGTCCCGGCGGCCGCTCGAAAACGCCGAGCTTGATGTCGGCAACCAGCGCCTGCGTCGTTGGCGACGGCTCCATGCCGTAATCGCGCTCCAGCAAACCCCAGAGCTCGTTGTAGATCCGCAACGCTCCCGCCGTATCGCCCTGCTCCGCATGTGTATGCATCAGGTGGCAGCACGCCTCTTCATGGGTGGGATCGAGATTGACGATCGCCGCGGCGATCTCACTTTTGACGCCGATGGCGAGATTGTTGGAGACGAGCCCGGCGTCGAGGTTCCGCATCAGCCTGTCGCGGATGGTCTGGCGCTTCGCCAGGATCCAGACCCGAAACGAGGGATCGAGATCGTCCATGCCTTCGAGGACACGCTCGTCGAGACGACGGGTGTTCAACAGCAACGGGTGCACGCTGCCGGTTTCGGCGAACCGGACGACGTGCTCGACGTCGACATCGAGTTCCGCGGCGTCCAGATGGATCGAGAGCCGTTTGGCGACGAAGCCGCCATATCCGACCTTCTCGAACGCGGTATGCAATTCGCGCACCGCCTGGCGCAGCGAAGCGCGCGCCTTTTCCTCGTCCGACCGGCTCCAGAACAGGCCGACCAGCCGCTCGCGGCTTTCCTGTTTGGTCTCGATCAGAGCGAGATAGCCGAGAACGGCGATGGCCTTCTGGGTTCGCAGCTCGACGGGGCGACCGTTGAAGCGCACGGCCGGCCGGCCCACCAGCGACACCGAAAGGCGCAGGGCGTTTTCAGGCACGGCTTGAGCGCTCACGGCATATTGCATCTGCAGATTCCAGGCCGGAAAGCAGTTCGGCAATCCTTATTTCATGCCAAAGCCAAGCCACCGGTATAAATCGCGCCCCCGCCGGTCAGCGCTATCATATCCGCAAGGCGCGGTGTGACAATCTCGGAAGGTTCGAGTTGCAGTCCGGCCGTAATAATGCGGGCGGCCGGAACCGCGAAGCGGTAACGCGTCAGGTCGAGGGCGAAGCTCTCGACGCCGAATTGTTCAAGCCGTTCAACGATCATCCGCAACACTTCGTTGTTGGCGGTCGCTTGTATGACGAAATGCCGCGTCGCCTCGTCCAGCGGTTCTTGCAGCGGCTGCAGCAGCAGGCACCGATCGGCGTTGATTTCGGTGGCGCGGCGCCGGTGCACCCGATCCCGCTGGTTGAGGGCGGCTTCGCCGCCCTCCCTGCACTTCGCCTCGACGATCTCATAGGCCAGTTCGAGCTGGCACATTTCCCGGATCGCGGAACGCGCCGCATCCGCAAGCGTCAGCCGGGCCGACATGCCGAACGCAACACCGAAGCCGTCGGCTTTGCAGGACAGCGCGACGACGCTGGGCACGCCGATATCGGTGGTGATATCGAGCAGCCAGCTCCGCCGCGCCGGGTTGTTTTGCCGGAGCTGCGACAGTAGCGCCCGCGCCGTGACCTGCGCCTCGTGCGAAGGCGAGATCGATTTGCCGCGGGCGCCGCCGCGCCACCAGAGACTGGCCGCGTCGCGCTCGATCAATTCGAGCATGCCGTGCAAGGCCGCGGCGTCCCAGGAGGTGCCCGCGGCCGATCCCGTGCTCAACGGAAATGGCGGCCTGACCTGTTGCTGCGCCGGCGGCCGGCGCAGGCACATATCCGCCGGCAGCAGGACGTCGCCGCCATCGTTAAGCCGACGCGCGCGGCACCAGGAAAGCCCGCCCTCGGGGCGTAGCTTGTAAGCCGAAAACGCCGCGATGAACTCCCTGGCCCGCGGACCAAGGGCGGACGCCGGGTCGGCGGATACGGATAAAGCGAGCCCATCGTCCGCGGTCTGGAGTTGCGAAAGATATTCGACGCCCTCCCCGATGCAGCTCTGAAACGCCTGCTGCGGCGAGAGGCCGACGCCGGACACGCCGACCACCTTACCGCCCGCGTGCATGGGATCGGCGATCCCGGGGTCGAACTGGGCGCCGAAACCGACCAGCCCGGGCGCATCGGCAGCGGTCAATTCGAAAACACGGGAAAACCGCGATGCCGCCTGCAGCAACCGGGCGCGATGGCGCGCGTCAGGGTCCGGTTCTCCGCCACCGATCGCATAGTCGAGCTGCCGCAACAATGATTTGGCGCTGGATTGGGCATCCGCCGCGGCCGGCTCCGGCCGGTCGCCGAGCAACAGGGAGGCAGCATGCGCAAACAGATTGGACATCCGGCCTCCTGTTCACGATGGCCTCACGCCGGTCGCGCAGAATTGCGCGTGGGGTAAGGGATCGACGTCTTGGAGGAATATAATGCTCGCCAAAGCCTTTGTGGTTGCGATGGGGGCCGAGATCGCCCGGTCCGACTACGCAAAGCCAACCCTGATCCATAGCCGCAGCCGCGAATGGCTGATCGCATGCCGCTGGGGGCCGGAGGGCGAATATCTCTCGATCGCCACCGCCGGCGCGATGCAGAATCCCGGCGAGCGCGTGGCGCCGGATGCCATTGCACCAATTCACAGCCTGTTCGGCGTGCTGGCCTCCGAGTGCGAGCAGGAGGCAAGCAGCACGTTCTTGCTGGTGCGGCAACTTCCCGGGCCGCTCGAACTTGCGGGCACGTTCTTCCCGGCGGACGGATTTGTGCGGCTACGGCAGCACGATACGCTCAGCCTGACCTGCCGAACCCGCTATTCGCACAGTTGCGGCTGGATCAACGGCCGGGAGGTCCGCAAGGACATTCCGGATCCGGCGCCGTTCTCCGCGGAGGCCATGGCGTGGCACATCAAGGCTGAACGCTGCGACTGGATCGGCGAGTTCATTTCCGAATCGATCCAGCCCGGAACGGTCCGGCGCGAGAAACCCGCAATCCGCGCCAGCGCGTAAGTCGTTCGGCCTTTCGCCAGTCTATGCCGCCTGCGGCGGGAGCGGCTCCCGCCGGCTGGCCGGCAGCCACGGGTCCGCCATTCGGCGAACGGAAGATAGAATGAGGGCCTCGGCCATCACATTGAGTTGGTCGGCGCGCCCGGACCGGCAAGATTCGCTATCTATCGTTGCTTGCTAAACCCGCGGCAACTTCAGGCGGGACGTCCTGCTTGACGTCCGGTGCGAGGTCGTGAGCTAGCACGCACCTGCCGTTCCGGTCGATCGTGACCGTCGTTCGCCGGGCGATCGAGGCCGTCAGGAAGTCCTGCAGGACCATCCGGCCCTCGTCGGAGAGTCCGTACAATCCGCGCATCAATTCGAAAAAGCCGGGCTCTTCGCCGACATATAGCAGTTCGAGCAACTCCGCGCTTGTGTATCGCCCCAAGGCGGAAAACAGCCGTTCTGCCGCGTCGTCGGCCGTATTGGTCTCGGCCGCACGATTGAAGTTGTAGATGACTGCAGTCATGGATGCCCCGGGCGATTCGTAGTGTTCGATGGCTAGTCACGTCCATCGTCACATTGCCGAGCCCAGCGTGAATCCAGCGTGATTGGGTTGCGCCCGATCGCGCGCGAATCGCGGGGCCTGCAACTGCCAATAGCAATCGCTCAATCCCTTCGCGAACCGGCACCCGTTTGCGTCAGTTTGGCACATGGCCGCCCACCGTTTCAGTCGATCGGCTTGAGGGCAAGCTCCTCGGGCCGCGCCTTGACAAAGCCGAAGCGCGCATAGGCATCCTGCGCAACTTTAGTCGCAAGAAACGCGAGATAATCGTCCGCACTCGCACCGTGGCGGGCGTTCTGCAGCGCGCCCGTCGCGTAAGATACCTCGTCGCGCAGACTGTCGGCTGCGGGCAACTCGACGCCCTCGATCGGAGCGCCCTGACGCAGCGCTTCCATCACTTCCGTCTTCCAGACGATGCCAACGTCGGATTTGCCGTCCCGAATCCGCTCCGGGGTTTCCCGGTGATGCACCGCCGTAAACCAGTTACGCTCCGTGGTCTGGCAGGATACGCATTCGCGGCCGCCGGCGATCTGCGACCAGATTCCGTGACGCTCGAGTACCTTGCGCGCATAAAATTGCATGATGCCTTCGTTGACCGGATTCGGCAGCGAGGTTCGCACGTCGCTGCGAACGAGATCGTCGATCTTCGTGATTGCTTTCGGATTGCCTTTCGCAACCATCATTTGCAGTTCGTTATGCATGTAGATCTCGTAGTCGCGCATCAACCCGGCTGCCTTGAGCCGTTGCAAATGCCCGAGATTGACCGACGCATAGACGTCGGGAGTGCAGCGATATTCCCTGCCGCCGTAGCGCCAGCCACCGGCCTCGATCGCCGCCAGAATCAATCCCGGGGGCAGCGTGATCAGCCCGACGCTGATGCCCGGATAGGCCTCCTGGAAAGCACCGATCACCTCGTCCATCGCAAAGAACTGGTTACCGGCAACCCAGACCACGAGGTTGGCGTCCGACGTCATGTGTTCGAGCGCCGCGGCGCCCTGCTGGATTTTTCCGTCGGCCTGGTAGAATTTCAGATCGGTATCCTTGTTCGGCGGAATCGCCGCCAACTCACCCGCGGGCCCGGCCTGGACCTGCACCGTGAAGATCGCGATCGCAAGCGCAATCCCGAGCGCCATTGCGGACAGCCGGCGGATCGCCGCCGCGGAATTTGCCTGTTTCACGCGATCCTCCTCAAATTTTTGCGCGAGCCGATACACACATAGTCGTAGTTTTCGAAGCCCTTTGCTCCCGGACCGTCCGGGGTTCCCGAAGTTCTCGGCAAGCTCGTTGGGACTTAAGCCTGCGGCCGGCGGGAATATCGGACTGCTACCGGAGCGACGCACAATACGGCTGCCGATACAGCCGATTCCGGGAGTTTTGAGCCCTGTCCTGCGGCGCAAGGCAGCATGCTGTCAACCTCGACAGGCCCGGTCACTACGGGTAGGGTCCCCAAAAAAAGCGATACCGGAGATACGCCGTTGCAGGAGCGAATTAAGCTGAAACGCGACTATTACGCCGGCGCGATGATGATCGTGCTCGGCGTCGGCGCGGCCGTCATCGGCAGCGGCTACAAGGTTGGCACCCTCGCCCGGATGGGGCCTGGATTCATGCCGGTCCTGCTTGGCGTCACGCTGGCGTTCATGGGCGTGTTGATCGCCGGGACCGCGTTAGCGTCATCCGAGCCCGACGACACAAAATTCCTGCCTGATAATCCGCAATGGTTCGGCTGGTTCTGCATCCTCGCCGGCCCCGTGGCGTTCATTATCCTCGGCGAATACGGCGGCATGATCCCGGCGGTGTTCGCCTGCGTCTTCATCTCCGCGCTTGGAGACAAAACCGCCACCTACAAATCGTGTTTGATCCTTGCGGCCGGAGTCACGGTGTTCGGCGTCGTGCTGTTCCACTACTTCCTGGGTATCCCGTTCCCATTACTGCGTGGATTCAATCTGTGATCTCAACCGCACTTACCGATCTCTGGTACGGCTTCGGCGTCGCGCTCGAGCCGCATAATCTGATGTACTGCTTCCTCGGCGTGCTGGTCGGCAATTTGGTCGGCGTGCTGCCGGGCATGGGCGCGGTGGCGACGATCTCCATCCTGCTACCGCTGACCTTCGGGATGCAGCCGGTGCCGGCGATCCTGATGCTGTCGGGTGTCTATTACGGCTCCCAATATGGCGGGGCGATCTGCTCGATCCTGCTCAACCTGCCATGCCATCCGCCCCATGCGGTAACCTGTCTGGACGGCTATCCGCTGACCAAGCAGGGCAAGGGCGGCACCGCGCTCGGCATTACCGTCATCGCCTCCTTTGTCGGAGCCTCCTTCGGCATCACCGAAATGATTTTCCTGGCGCCGTTCCTGGTCAAGGTAGCGCTCGAATTCGGTCCGGCCGAAGTCTGCTCGCTGATGCTGGTGGGTCTGTTGGCGGGCTCGACGCTGGCCAAGGGATCGCCACTCAAGGGCGTCGCGATGACGGTTTTAGGCCTTCTGATCGGCATCGTCGGATCGGACATCGAGACGGGACAGCCGCGCTTCACCTTCGGCATCACGGAACTGTTCGACGGCGTCGAGATCGTGGCGCTAGCGCTCGGCATGTTCGGCATCGCCGAATTCATGAACAGCGTCAACAACACCGAAACCGTCGACATGAAATACGCCAAGGTCGGCGTCTCCGACATGTTTCCGTCAATGGCCGACCTCAAGCTGGCATTCTTCCCGATGATCCGCGGCACACTCCTGGGCAGTCTCTGTGCACTTATCCCGGGCACCGGCCCGACCATCGCTTCCTTCGTGTCCTACGCTACCGAGAAGAAGATATCCAAGACGCCGGAGCGCTTCGGCCATGGCGCGATCGAGGGCGTCGCGTGTCCGGAAGCCTCGACGCATTCCTCGGTCCAGGGCGACTTCATTCCGACCATGAGCCTCGGCATTCCCGGCGATACCGTGATGGCGCTTCTGCTCGGCGCGCTGATCATCCACGGCATCGTTCCCGGCCCGCAGCTGATCAGCCAGCACGCCGACATTTTCTGGGGTCTGATCGCGAGCTTCTGGACCGGCAATATCATTCTGCTCATTCTCAACGTGCCGATGATCGGAATCTGGGTGAAGCTGTTGAGCATCCCGTATCGCTATCTCTATCCGAGCGCGATGTTCTTCATCTGCATCGGGGTCTATGCCGCCAACAACGACATGTTCCAGGTCGGCGAGACCATCTTCATCGGCGTGCTCGGCTATATCCTGCTGCGTCTGGATTTCCACCCCGCGCCTATCCTGCTTGGCTTTGTGCTGGGACCGCGCTTCGAGGAAAACTTCCGCCGCAGCCTCCTGATCTCGCGGGGCGATCTCATGACCTTCATCGATCGTCCGATCAGCGCGTTCTTCCTGTTCATCTGCGTCGTGCTGATCGTGGGCCAGGTCTATGTCTGGCTGCGCAAACCCAAGATCATCACGGAAGAGAGGGCCATCGAGGCCCAGGTGCCAAAGACGGCTTTTTCGGAAGTCGCCGAGTAATCTGAACGGCTTGATCCGACATCGCCGGCCATGCCGAAAGGCATGGCGCCGGGTGGTGCGCGCCTTCCCCAATCACGCCATCGGCACCGTTCCGCCCGGAACCCGGGAACCGTGCGCGAGTTATTGTCCCCGTGATGCCCGAAGCTGCGCCGACAGCTTGCTCGCGAGGCGATTGCCATGCTGAAATTCAAGGTCGTGATTGTTTTCATCGCCATGATCGTTTTGGCGGCCGGGGCTTACGCCGCACCGCAACGAGGTGGCGGCGGCCATCCTGGCGGTGGCGGCCATCCCGGTGGGGGTGGCGCACATATCGGTGGTGGCCCACATATCGGCGGCGGCGGTCACATCGGCGGCGGCGCTCCTCACTTCGGTGGTGGGCGTGGCGGCGCGGTGCACATCGGTGGTGGCGGCGGCGGCAGACCGCATTTCGGCGCGGGGCCGCGGATGGGCGGCGGCGCCCGCTTCGCCGCGAGACCCGCGACAAGACCAGCGATGCGATCCGCGGCGCGGCCAAGCTTCAGGGCGCAGCGTTCATTTGCCGGCCGTGGCCGTTCGAACCCAGGCGCCAACCGTGCCGCGACCGTGAACCGAAATGCGGCTGTCCCGTCCGGTCGGACTCGAAATGCCACCTTCAATGCCCGCAATGCCCGTCCGCAGGCGAATGCGAGGTCGCGGGCGGTGAGAAATGTGCTGGCTTCGAGCGCCGTCGCGGGCGCCATGCACAACCATGCTGCGATCCGGAATCCGAGTGCGCGCACCCATATCGTTGCGAGCGCCGCGACCGCCGGTTGGCACGATCGCCGTGGCCACGATGGATGGTGGCGGCACCGCCATGGCGGATACGGCTGGGTCGGCCCGCTGTTCTGGCCGTTCGCCTATTACGACATGTACGATTACGCGATGTGGGGTTATGGCGACGATCCCGGCTTTTGGGACTACGGCTATAACGACATCTATGCCGGACTGTTTTCGCCCTACGGATATGACGACCTGACCGGTTACTTGCCGCAGGGCGCGGGCGGCAGCCCGAACGCGCGGCAACCGTCAGGCGCCGCGGCCCCGGCTTCCGGTCAGTTGGCGCAAATGTGCGGCGAAGACAGCCGCGACATCGCGGGCCTGCCGATCGACCAGATCCAGCAAGCGATTCAGCCCGACGATACGCAGCGTGCGGCGCTGGACGATCTCGGCAACGCCTCGGTGAAGGCCGCGCAGGACATCCGGGCGGCATGCCCGACGCAAGTCGCCCTCACCGCGCCCGACCGCCTTGCCGCGATGCAGCAACGGGTCGAGGCGATGATCTCCGCGGTCAAGACCGTCGAGCCCGCGCTGCAAAAATTCTACGACACGCTCAGCGACGAGCAGAAAGCCCGGCTCAACGCGCTCGGCCAGGACCAGTCTCGCGGTCAGGCGAAGAAGACCGCAACCAGCAATAACGCGTCCGGCCCGGGCTGCGACACGGTCCAACCCGGCGTTACCAGTTGGCCCTCATCCGAAATCGAATCGCGGCTGCATCCGACCGAAGCGCAGCGTGCGAGCCTCGCATCGCTGCAGGACGCCAGCGCCAAGGCCGCCGACCTCCTGAAAACCTCGTGCCAGAGCAACGAGGCGATCACGCCGCCGGCCCGGCTGGACGCGGTCGGCAAGCGGCTCGACACCATGCTGCAGGCGATCAAGATGGTGCGGACCCCGCTCGATGACTTCTATGGCAAGCTGAACGACGAGCAGAAGGCGCAGTTCGAGGCGATCGGACCGGGCCGGTCAGCAACGGCATCCGCGGACGAACCGGCCGCACCCCGGTCGCACGCCCGTCATCGCCACCACGCCAGCATCGAAGGGATGATACGGCGGTTCATCTCGCTGGCGCGGTAGTTCGCCTCGTCAGGAATTGCGTGGCATCGCCAGCGATGCCAATGCGGAAACGTCGGCGCTCTGGTCGAGCGCCCATATCGCTCCGATCAACGGCGCGATATCGTGCCGGGAATCCCGATCGGCCGCCGCCCTCCGCAGCTTCTGCTCGAGATCGCGATCGCTCAACGGATTGGCGTCGCTGCCGCGTGCCGCTTTTTGCTGCGTCCGATGCACCTTGCCGTCAACGGTCGTGATATCGACCGCGGCCGCGATAGTCGCGAAAGCAGGATCGCGCACCAGTTCAACCTTGCTTCGCAACGCCTGCACCGTGGGATCGCGCACGCTGGCATCGGAGAATTGATCGATGCCGGCCTGGCCAGTCACGAGCGCGACCGCCACCGCATGCTGCACGCTGACCTGGGATTCCCGCCCCGTGGCAACATCGGGCCGGTCGGCGCGAACACCGAGCAGCGGATTGCCGCGCACCATCACGCGCACAACCTGGGCCTCCGGATTGTCGCGCCGCCAGTCCAGCACGCAATCCAGCACCGGATGAATGACAAAGCCGCACGGATACGGCTTGTAGGACGTGGCCATGATCTCCCAGCTCTCGCCGAGGCCGGCGGTGACCAGCGACAGATCGGGTGTTTCGGCCAGCGCACGAAAAAAGCCTTGCGTGCCCGCCAGCGGCTCCGTCGGCCCGTCAAAACCCTTTTCCGCCAGCAGCGCCGACCACAGGCCGTTGCGCGCGGCATTGCCGACGCTGACGCTCTTGGCTGCCGTGCCCAGGCATTCGCACAGCCCGGCCGATTGCGTTGCTGCGATTCCGAGCGCCCACGCCATCTGCTGCTCGCCGAGGCCAAGCACTTTTCCCGCGCCACTGGCAGCGCCGAACACACCGCAGGTCGAGGTGATGTGCCAGCCCCTGTTGTAATGACCAGGCGAGATCGCCAGCCCAACACGCGCCTGAACCTCGTTGCCAAGGATAAAGGCGAGCAGAAAATCAGCCCCGTTGACCGGCCGCAATTCCGCGAGCGCCAGCAGCGCCGGTGCCACCGGAGCGGTCGGGTGGATGACGGTGCGGACATGGGTGTCGCAATAATCATGGACGTTGGCGCCGGCCGCATTGAGGAACGCCGCACTCAGTGCATCGATACGCTCACGGCGTCCGACGATCGTCGCCTGCTTGCCGCCGGAAAACTGGCTGAGCGAACGCAACGCTATTTCAACCGCTCCGGTACGGCAACCCGCCAGCGCCACCGCAAAGAAATTGATTAGGGAGCGTTTGGCCTGATGCCGGACTGCGGAGGGAATATCGTCCCAACGCGTGGTGGCGACAAAGCGGGCAAGGCGCTGCGTCACGTTTGAACTGTTGGACATTGCGATCCTTCCCGATAGCGCCGAGAGCATTGGCGGATTGAACGGGAAAATGCACCGGTGGGCAGCTCGCCACAAGTCAGCATGGATGCCCCTCGCCTCGCGAGCGTTTACACGACGGCGGGATGATCTATACATTCCACACAATAGTTCAGCCTGATGACACGATCAGCCTGCCCAGCCGGGAGTTGAGACATTGGCATTACCTCGACATGTGTTGCCGACCACCGTGGTCGGAAGCTATCCGCAGCCGGATTGGCTGGTCGACCGCCAGATGCTCTCGAAATCGGTGCCGCGCACCCGCATGACCCAGATGTGGCGGATTCCCGACGCTTATCTCGAGCAGGCGCAGGATGACGCCACCATCGTGGCGATCCGCGACATGGAGCGCGCCGGCATCGATATCGTGACCGACGGCGAGATCCGTCGCGAGAGCTATTCCAACCGTTTCGCCACCGCGCTAGAGGGCATCGACGCCGACAATCCCGCGATGATTATCGCACGCTCCGGCCAGAAGACTCCGGTGCCCCGCGTGGTCGGCGAAATCCGCCGCACCGGTCCGGTCGAACTCAGGGACATGGAGTTCCTGCGCCGCAACACCGATCATGCCGCCAAGATCACCCTGCCCGGCCCGTTCACCACGAGCCAGCAGGCCAAGAACGAATTTTACAAGGATGACGAAGAGCTGGCGATGGCGATGGCGGCGGCCGTCAACGCCGAAGCGCTGGCGCTGCAGAAGGCCGGCGCCGACGTGATCCAGCTCGACGAGCCCTGGGTCCGCAACGACCCCGCCGCCGCCAAGCGTTACGCGGTCAAGGCGATCAATCGCGCGCTGCAAGGCGTCACCGTGCCGACGGTGGTGCACATCTGCTTCGGCTATGCCGCCGTGGTGCCCGGCGATACGAAACCATCGGGCTATTCTTTCCTCGGCGAGCTCGATGATTCCATCGCCGAACAGATATCGATCGAGGCGGCGCAACCGAAACTCGATCTCGGCGTATTGAAGGACCTGGCGTCAAAGAAAATCCTGCTCGGCGTGATCGATCTTGGCAATCCCGAGATCGAGACCGCTTCCGTGATCGCTGACCGCATCCGTCATGGCCTGAAATACGTCTCCGCCGACCGGCTGATCCCGGCGCCGGATTGCGGCATGAAATACATGCCGCGCCATGTCGCGTTCGGCAAACTCAAGGCCATGAGCGACGCCGCCGGGATCGTGCGCAAGGAAGTGAGCTGACGGACTTTACGGATTGGCCGGCTGCAAGGCGGCGGCGGGAATCTCCTGAGCCATCGCGTCGCGCCCGGCGCGGGTGCCGGTCTGCCACACCGCGGCGCGGCGCTCGATCAGCCGGATCAGGAGGTTGAACGCGATCGCCAGCGCCAGTACCAGCAGCACGCCGGCAAACACGTGCGCGCTTTCCAGGATGGTGCGGTAGCGCGAAATCAGATAGCCGATGCCGGCCGACGAGATCAGCATTTCCGACACCACCACGCCGACGATGACAAGCGCACCGCCGACCCGCAGGCCCGACAACACGGTCGGTATAGCCGCCGGAATGATCACGCGGGTGACACGCTGGCTCAAGGTCGCGCCCATGCTGCGGGCGGCGAGCAGCAATTGCGGGTCGATGGTCTGGATGCCGGCCGCGGTCGCCAGCATCGTCGGCAGGAAGCCATAGATCGAGGCAAAGGCGATTTTTGATTCCGAGCCGATCCCGAGCCAGACGGTGAAGACCGGATACAATATCACCAGCGGCACCGCATAAAGGCTCGACACCATCGGCATGATCAACAGCCGGGGCCGCGGCAGGCTGCCGACGATCGCGCCCGCCAGGATGCCGCCGCCGCAGGCAAACAGCATCGCAATCGCGACCTCATAGAGCGTCACCACCAGCGCATGGCCGTATTCCGGCGCATCGGTCCAGCCGGCCTTCAAGGTCGACGACAGCGACGGCAGGAACAGCTCGGGAATGAGACCCGCGCGCGGCAGCACCTCCCACAGCACGATCAGCGAGACAATGATGAGGCGGCGCAGCGTGGTCGACGACATCGCGTGCCTCACGCCGATTTGCGGATATGGCGCCAGATGCGGTCGCGCAGACCGCCAAAAACGTCGCCGCTTAGCATTTCAAAAGTGCGCGGCCGCGGCAACGCGACCTCGAGCCGGTCGACGATACGGCCGGGACGCGGCGACATCACGATCACCTCGTCGGCGAGATAGACCGCTTCGGTCAGGCTGTGGGTCACGAACACGATGGTCTTACCGGTCGCGGCCCAGATCCGAAGCAATTCATCGCCCATGGTCATGCGGGTTTGCTCGTCGAGCGCCGCGAATGGCTCGTCCATCAGCAACACCGGCGGATCCTGCACCAGCCCGCGCGCGATCGAGACCCGCTGCTTCATGCCGCCGGACAATTCATGCGGATGCCGCTCGCCGAAGCCTTCCAGCCCCACCAGTTGCAGCGCCTCCTGCGCCTTGGCGCGGCGATCCTTCTTGGCAACGCCGCGCAAGGTCAGGGGGAATTCGACATTCTCTTCCGCCGTGAGCCAGGGAAACAGGCTCGGCTCCTGGAACACGACGCCGACCCGGTTCGGGTCGGGATCGGCGATCGGCGCGCCGCTCACCAATATCGTTCCCGAGGTCGGATGCCGCAGGCCCGCCATCATCATCAACAACGAAGACTTGCCGCAACCGCTGGGGCCGACCAGCACGACGAACCGTCCCGGCCTGACCTCGAACGAGACGTCGGACACCGCGAGCACGCCTTCGCCCGAGGTCTTGTAGACCTGGCCGACGCCGGCAAGCTGCACCGCGCCGGAGCGGGCGGCCGGTTTCAGCGAGGTCACGTTCGCCAGTGGCTGCATCGCGTTTCCACCGATCTGACGAGTTCGTTGAAGGCCATGGCGATGGCGGCGATCATCAGCACGCCCGCCAGCAATTGCTTCATCTGGAAGTTTTCGCCCCAGGTCGCGATCTGGTGGCCGATGCCGTCGCGCGAGGCGTACATCTCGGCCAGAATCACGCCGGTGAGATTGAAGATCATCGAAATCCGCAGCGCCTCCAGCAGCACCGGCAGCATGCTCGGCAGATAGACGCGAAACGCGGTTTGCATCGGCGTCGCGCCATAGGAGCGCGCCACCGTCAGATGGTCGAGTTTGACCGATTCAACGGCGGTGGTGATCGACATGATGACGATGAAGATGGTGGAAAAGAAACCGAAACCGACCTTCTCCGCAAAGCCAACGCCGAACACCAGGATGAACATCGGAAGGAAGATCGATTTGGGAATGCTGAAGGCAAAAAACAGCAGCGGTTTTGTCACGTCGGCAAAATAGCGGTTCTCCGCGATCAGGAAGCCGATCAGCGCGCCGATCGGCACCGCGACGAAAAAGGCGGTGACCACCTCGCTCGCCGTCACCAAGAGATCGTTGCGCACGCTGGCGCGCTGCAACAGATCACCCAGCATGACCAGCGTATCGGAGGCCGAGGGCAGCAATCGCGCGTTCACGGCCCCCGTGCGCGACAGGATTTCCCACAGCGCAAACACGGCCAGTACGACGGCGATCCGTGCCGCCTTGATCCCGAGCGCGCCGGTCATCGCCAAAACCTCACGGCTTGGTCGGGACCGGCTTGAACTGGGTCGAGATGATTTCCGGTCCCGCCGCCAGATTATTCATGCCGCCCATCTTCGCCATGTCGAGCGAAAGCTGCATCGCCGCCGGCACATTGGCCGCGCTCATGTCGCCAGAGGTCTCGAGCTTGAGGATGGTGTTCTCGTATTCAGCCGCCGCGATGTCGTCCGGCATCTCGTAAAGGCCTGCGATCAGCTTGATCGTCGCTTCGCGGTTGTTGCGCATGAACATGACGGCGCCATAGAGCGCGTTGAGCGCCTTCTGCACCATCTGGGGCTTTTCCTGCGCGAACTTGTCGGTGACGATCCAGCCCGAGGTCAGATTGGGCGGCACGTCCTTGGCGTAATCGAGGATGGTCTTGGCCTCACCGGATTTGGCGATCTGGAAACTCAGCGGCGAATACACCACGGCGGCATCGATATTGCCGGCGAGCAGATTGGGCACCAGCCCACCGCCGCCGACCGGCACACGGGTAAAGTCGATCTTGCGGTCCTGGACCGTCCACAGCGCCAGCAGGTCGGAGCCCGAGCCTGCCGAGGTGATGCCGACCTTCTTGCCGTTGAGGTCCTTCACGTCGAGCGGCGATTTTGCCAATACCATCAGTTGCCAGCCGAAATTGCCCATCGAGCCGTTGGCGACGACCTTGGACATCACGCCTTTCTTGCGCCCGGCGGCCGGCAGCGACGGTGCATCGAGGATCAGATCGGCGGCACCCGCGGCCAACGCTTCGAATGTCTCCGCGCCGCCGCGATAGATGGTCAGCTCGGCGGTGATACCTTCCTTTTCAAACAGTTTTTGTGCCTTGGCTGTTTCCGCCACGGTGGTCGGCCAATAGGTCTTGGTCGGCAGGCCGATGCGGATGGTTTCCGCCTGCGACAGCGCCGGTACCGCGAACAACGCGGCAGCGGCGAGTAGCGCCAGGACGTGGCGGGCCTTGGTCATGACGGCGTCTCCCCTGCGTTTCGGCCGGAGTCTTGACGCTCCGGCCGCTCTTTGATTATCGGCGCGCATCATCGCCCGCCGGGGCCGCGAACACAACTCTCCCAAAGTTTCGAGTGGGCCGCGCTGAACACGCTCAGCCGTTTTCCATCTCCTTGAAGGCCTCGCGCGCATTGCGAAAACTGTCGATTCCGGCGGGGACGCCGGCATAGACGGCGACCTGCAGGAATATCTCCTTGATCTCGTCTTTGGTCAGTCCGTTTTTCAGCGCCGCCTTGACATGCAGTTTCAACTCATGTGGGCGGTTGAGCACGCTGATCATCGCCAGATTGACGATGCTGCGGAAGCGGCGGTCGACGCCGGGACGGGTCCACAGCGCGCCCCAGCAGAACTCGGTCGACCATTCCGCCATGGTGCGGGTGAATTCATCGGCGCCGGCGATCGACTTGTTGACGTAGTCCTCGCCCAGCACTTCCTTGCGCACCTTCAATCCGCGTTCAAACAGGCTGTCTTCGCTCATGGTTGTTTCTCCTTCGGGCCCGCGCCCATTCGTTCGCGCGCTCAGGGCGCTTTCGGTGGTCAAATCCTATTGCGTCCGGTTGCGGCCTGTCGACCTCTATCGGATAGGGTCATGGCTCCCCTGCTCGGGCTTTCCTCCTCGTCGCGCCTAATTGTTGGCCTAAGGCGGTCACCTGCACTATGATGTCGCATCATCCGCATCCGGGACCACCGCCATGCAGCAATTCGACCGCGCCGCCGAGGACCTCGGCAATTCGATCCACTTCGAGCACGTCAATGTCACGGTGCCGGACCAGCGGCTGGCGACGCTGTTTTATGTCGCGGGCCTTGGATTGACGCGCGATCCCTATCTGATGGTCTCCGACACCAACATGTGGGTCAATGTCGGGCGCAACCAGTTCCATCTGCCTGCCGGTCCGGCGCAGGTGTTGCGCGGCCACACTGGTATCGTGATCTCCGGGCGCGAGGCGCTGCTCGGCCGGCTCGCTGCCGTCGCTCCCAAGCTGAACGAGACAAAATTCTCGTTCCGCGAGAACAACGACCACGTCGAGGCCACCTGCCCGTGGGGCAACAAGGTGCGCTGCTACGAGCCGGACGCCGCGCGCTTCGGCCGCATCTCGCTCGGCATTCCCTATGTCGAGTTCGATGTGCCGCTCGGCACCACCAAGGCGATTGCGGCGTTCTATCCCGCAATCATGGGCATGCCGTCCGAACTGAAGAACGGCGACGGCAACGTCGCGCGGGTGCAGATGGGCAAGGACCAGTATCTGCAATTCCGCGAGACCGACAGGCCGCAGCCGGACTATGACGGCCACCATGTGCAGATCTACATCACGGATTTCTCCGGCCCCTACCGCAAGCTCGGCCAGCGCCATCTGATCTCCCAGGAGGACAACCCGTATCAGTATCGCTTCAGGGATATCGTCGATCTCGACAGCGGCAAGCACCTGTTCACCGTCGAGCATGAGGTGCGCAGCGCGACCCATCCGATGTTCATGCGGCCATTGGTCAACCGCGATCCGGCGCAGAACAACCGGAACTATGCGAGCGGTTACGAAGACTCGCCCTGGGCCATGGAGCCGGACGAGTACGACAAGCGCTAGCTCATTTCGCTTGCCGGATTTTTGCGAGCACCGGTGCGATATATTTGCGGAACTGGGCCGGATTCTCGCTGATCGGGAAATGCCCGAGTTTTTCCATAATGGTGACCTGCGCGCCGGGAATATTTTGGGCCGTGCGCAGCGTGTCCTCCGGCATACACGAGAAATCATATTCGCCGGTGAGGAGATAAAATGGGCATATTGTCGTGTCGATCCTGTCGACCCGGCCGCGCAGATCGCCGTCGAGGCGATAGAAATACAGATCGCCCTTGAAGATGCCGGGCCCGCCCTGCTTGTAGCCCCACAGCGTTTCCCGCCGCGTGTTGTCCGGGCTCTGCGGCGCAATCAGCCCCGACACCAGCGCGGCGCAGGCCTCGCCGCCATGGACGTCGGGGCGATCAAGCCATTCGGTGTCGTACCAGGGCTGCTGGAAATCGGCCGCTTCCAAACCGATCAAGGCGCGAAACTCGCTGGCATGATCGATCGCCAGACTAAGCACGATGCGCCCGCCGATCGAGCATCCCATCACCACGGGATGGTCCAGCGACAGCGCCGCGCAAAACGCCCGGATCGCCTGCGTGTAACTCGCGGTGGTCAGCCGATATTCACCATCGGCGCCATCCGGCGGGTTCGATGTCAGGGAGAAAATCAGGGGCTGGATTTCCAGGTAGTTCAGACCGGCTTCTCGTCGTCCGTCACCGGCGAGGTGACCACCAGGAACACCAGATCGACCAGTCCTGAATTCGAGATCGCGTGCTCCACGCCGGGCGGCAAGAAGATAAAATCGTGCTTGCGCACCACGTGGTTCTTGCCGGCGATCTCCATTAGCCCCTCGCCTTCCAGCACGTGGTAGATCTGTTCCTGTATCAGATGCTTGTGGCGGGCGACGTGCGCCATCGGCTGGTACATCGAAATGCGATAGTCGATGTGACGCGAGCCCGCCGTCTCCGGCATGACCAGCGGCTTTGACAGCGCGCCGCCGAAATGATTGGGAAATTCGCGCCAGGGCACTTCGGCGATATTGCGGATGAAGGCGCCGCTGTTCTCTGAAGCCATCGTTACTCTCCCTATCGTTCTGCTGACGCAGTCTGCCTGTGCAGGAAATCGACCGCCTGCCGGCCGGCAATCCTTCCGAACACCAGCGCCCGCAATACCGCGACCGCGTTCGGCGCGGTGCCGTGAAAATGCCCGGTGGTCTCTCCCGCCGCGTAGAGGCCCGGCATCGGCCCTTGTTCGCCAATCACCTCGGCCTTGGCATTGGTCGCGAGGCCACCAAAGGTGTAGGCGATGCCGCCGACCAGCGGATAGGCAAGGAAAGGCGGCCTGGCGATGGTGCGTGCCCAGTTCGATTTCGGCGGCTGCAACGCGCGATCGGCCGCCAGTCCGTCGCAGCGCGTTGCATCGAATGTGGCGGCATCGCCGGTCGCCGCGGCGTTGTAGGCATCGATCGTGGCCGTCAGATTAGGCGGGGGAACGCCAATCAGCATCGCCAGCTCCTCGACCGTCTCGGCGCGATGCGGCGGCACGTCCGATCGGATCGCGCGCTCGAATCCCGCGATATCGAGCAGGCGGCTGTCGAGGATCGCGTAGGCGATGCTGTTCGGCCGCGCAAAATGAATGTCGCGCGCAAAACCTTCCCAGGTCTCGTGCACGAGGCCGCCGCCTTCGTCAAAGAAGCGGCGCCCCTCCTGATCGACGACGATCCCATAGGGGTAAACCAGCACGACCGGCGCGGAATGCGCGCTGCGCGGATCGATCGGCTCGATATGCATGCCGTTCCAGTCGCCCGAAAGCGACGCGCCCTGGTCCTTCGCCATGCGGATGCCATCGCCGGTATCGAAGCGCGTTCCCGGCGAGATCAGTTTCAGGGTCTCGGCGGCGGCTCCAAAATGCTTTCGCATCATCGTGACATCGCCCTGAAAACCGCCGGAGGCGATGATCACGGCATCGGCGTCGAGCACCGCGACGTCCCGGCCGCTGGACCTCACCTCGACGCCACTGACGCCACCCTCTCCCATCCTCAACCGGATGGCGGGGGATTCGTAGCGAAGTTTTATTCCGGCCTTTCCGGCGGCTTCCGCCAGCCTGTCGAGGATGGCGCGGCCGCCCCCAATCGGCTGGATGCGCGGCGGCCCGGCGCTGAGATAATAAATCAGCGTGTCGAAGCTGACGCCATGCGTCCCCAGCCATCCGAGCGTCGCGGCGGCATTCTCCGCCAGCGTCCGGAAATATTCCGGATCGGCCAATCCGCCGGACGCGCGCTGCATGTCTTCTTCGAAGCCGTGCGCTGTCCGGTCCGGCGCGGCCATCCGCATGTAGGACGGACTCCAGCGGGTATTGCCGCCGGCTTCGGCCTGACGCGCTTTTTCCAGCAGGGTGATTCCGACACGCAAGCCGCGGCTGCGCGCCTGCTCCGCCGCCGAAACCGCCGCGGCAAGTCCGGCGGCTCCGTGTCCGACGATAACAAGCTTTTGCGGGTCCGGGTTCATCGGGATATTCGCACGTTGGGAGCCGATGGGTCAGGCGATCAGCGCGCCGCCATCGAGATAGACGATCGATCCGGTCGCAAAGCCGATGGTCATGAAGGCCAGGATTTGCCGCGCGATGTCGTCACCGGTGCCGACGCGGCCGACCGGCAACGCCGCGGCGGTCTTCGCCAGCATGTCCTTGCGCGCTTCTTCCGGCATCGCGGCCCGGATCGGGGTATCGATGATCCCCGGCGAAACCGCGTTGACGCGCACCGGCGCCAGCTCCAGCGCCAGGCTCCGCGCCAGCGATTCCAGCGCGCCATTGGCGGCCCCTACGATCGCCGAATTCGGTCTTGGACGAACGCTCAGGAAGCCCGTGACCAGCGTGAGCGATCCGCCGGCGCGGATATCCGCCGACTTCGCCACCCGCCAGGCGCCCCAGAACTTGCTCTCCATGGTGCTGCGGACATCCTCCATCGCCACCGTCTTGAACGGACCGCTGCGCAATTGCGCCGCGGTCAACACGACATGATCGACCGGGCCGCATTTCTTGAACAGGCTGGCGATGCTGTCGTCGCTGGTGACGTCGGCGGCAATCGCGGTGACGCCGAGTTTTGTGGCCGCAGCGTTGAGGCGGTCGGGGTTATGCGAGGCGATGATGACGTCGGCGCCCTTGCTTTTGGCGAGTTCGGCGGTCGCAAGGCCGATTCCGGAAGAACCTCCGACCACCACGACTTTCTTGCCTGTGAGCATCATGCTGTCCTCTCGAAAATATTTGTTTACGGGTTCGTGCGCCTCAGCTCGGCTCGTAGCGCATGCCGATGCCGGCCTTGCTTTGCCCCAGCCCCGGCAGTTCCCAAACCCCGGCCCCGACCGGATTGATATCGGCGGCGATATCGACGTCGATCAGATAGGGCTTGTTGGCGGCGATGCCCTTGCGAATGGCCTCACCGAGATCGCCGGCACGATCGACCCGCACGCCTTCGACGCCGCAGGAGCGCGCCATCGCGGCGAAATCCGGATTGTAGCGCTCGCCGGTGTTCGGATCGTGGAAATCGGTCGCCAGTTCCCGGCCGCCGAGATAGCCGCGCTGCAGGCCGCGGATCGAGGCGTAGGCGTAGTTGTTCCAGACCACCCAGACCACCGGCAGATTATATTCAACCGCCGTTCCCAGCACGTTGGCATGCATGAAGAACGCGCCATCGCCGCACACGGAAACGCAGGGCCGGTCCGGGGCGGCGAATTTCGCGCCCATCACGCCGGCGACCCCAAAACCCATCGGCCCAAAACCCATCGAGCCGATCAGCGAGTCCGGCCGCTTCGGCTTGCAGAAACTCAACAGCCAATTGTGGTGCACGCCGATGTCGCTGACCAGGATCGCATCCTCCGGCAACGCCTTGTCGATCTCCAGTGCCGCGCGCTGCGGATTGATCGGCGTGGTGTCGGCGGAAAAGCCGGGCGCGACGAACTTGTCCCATTCCTTGCGATAGGTGTCGATCTGCGCCAGCCATTTCTTGCGCGCATCAGCCTTTCTGGTCAGGTCGGCGCGGCGATCGAGCTCGGCGTGAATCTGCTGCAGGAAGGTGCGCACATCCGCCATCAGGCCGAGCGCTACGGGATAGTTGCGGCCGATCTCCTCCGGATCGATATCGACATGAATGAGCTTTGTCGGCGGAATGGTGAAGGAATAGCCGGGGATCCAGGAGCTCGAGGTGCGGTCGTCGAACCGCATGCCCATGGCCAGCAGCACGTCGGCCTGGCGCGTGGCGTGATTGGCCTGGTAATGGCCCGCGCGCGCGACAAGGCCGAGCGCCAGCGGATGGTCACAGTCGAGCGCGCCGAGACCGCTCGCCGACGACGCCACCGGAATCTGCAGCCGCTCCGCCAGTTTTTTCAGTTCCTCAGCCGCGCCGCCATAGCGCACGCCCTGCCCGACGATCATCACCGGCCGCTCGGCTGATAGCAGCATATCGACCGCCCTGACGACGCCCTCGGGATCGGCGCCGCAGCGGCTCGAGATGTTGCCGTTCCAGGCTTTGGCGTTCGGCGCTTCCTCGGCCGCCGATTCCATGAACACGTCGAAGGGCACGTCGAGCACCACCGGCCCCGGCCGTCCCGTGGTCATGGTTTTCCAGGCCTGCCGGACCGCGAGCGGCACCATCTCGCCGCGCGTCGGCTGGAACACCTTCTTGCAGTAGGAGCGCACGGTGGAGGGAAAGTCGGCCTGGTAGTGCCGATACAGTTCCTGAAACGCGCCGCGATTGAACTGGCTGGTCGGCACGTCGCCGGTCACCGCCATGAACGGCACTGAATCGAGATAGGCGTTGCCGAGCGAAATCGGCAGGTTCGCCGAACCCGGCCCGCATGAGGTGAAGGTCGCGGTCGGCCGCCCCGAGACGCGGTAATAGACGTCCGCCATGAAGCCGGCGACGCTTTCGTGATGCACCGAGATGGTCTTGATGTCGCTCGACCGCTCATACAGCGCGTCGATGAACTGGATGTTGCCATGACCGCACAGGCCAAACACCTGCGGCACCTCTTCCTGGATCAGATAATCGACAATGACCTGGGCTCCGTTGAGCATATTGCGCGACATTGGATCACTCTCCCTGAGCAGCCCGGCGATCGAACGGCGGCTTGCATGCCGCGTCTTGTAAGGCGCGGCGACCCTATGTCTCATAATACTGTACGTCAATTGATATCGTGGTATGCTCTGGTCCGGCGCATGGAGGCTCATCCCGTGAAACCCCGTACCAAACCAAAGGCCAGTGAGAAGCCCGCAACCCTTCGCAAGGCGGCGATCGCGCGGCTGGTGCAGCCGCCGCAGGGCGACATCGACGACGACGCCGGTGACCGCCAGCGCGGAGGCATCCAGTCGCTCGGCCGCGCCTTTGCGATCCTCGAAGAGGTCGCGCGGCACCGCGAAGGCATCAGCCTCGCCGATCTCGGCAGGCAGGTCGGCCTGCACAATTCCACCACCTTCCATCTCGCCAAGACGATGGTGTCGCTGGGCTACTTGCGCCAGGAAAAGGATTCCAAGCGCTACCGGGTCGGCCACCCGTTGTTCGCGCTTGCCGCCGGAGCGCTCGACGAAATCGAGATGGTCAATCTCGCAACGCCGCTGTTGGAGGAATTGTCGCGTGACACCGGCGAAAGCGGCCATTTTGCCATACGCATGGGCGATGCGGTGGTCGTCATCGCACGCACCAGCGGCCCCGGCGCGTTCCAGCTCACCGATCGCGTCGGCGTGGTGCGGCCGGCGCATTGCACCGCGCTCGGCAAGATCATCCTCGCGTCGCTGCGTCCTGACCAGTTGAAGCGCTTCATCGCGCGTGTCGAGCTGAAGCCGTCGACCGAAAAATCGATCACCAGCGTGCCGGCGCTGACGCGCGAGATCGCCGAGATCAAACGCACCGGCATCGCCTTCGACGACGGCGAGTTCAATCCGGAAGTGCGGTGCATCGCGGTTCCCGTGATGAATTTCACCGGCCAGGTGATCGGCGCGCTCGGCATTTCCGGGCCGATCTGGCGGCTTTCCAACCAGACGCTGCAGGGCCACGCCAAGGTGGTTCGCGCTGCGGCCAATCGTCTCTCGATCGAATTCGGCGCCAAGGGAATCGTGAAGGACATGGCGAAATCCACTTAAGGCTGAGGCCACATCGGCGCATTTGGCGTTGACAGCGGCGACCGCCTCCGGAAAAATCAATTCGATAATAGAAAAATCTCTCTCACATCGTCGCATAGACGAAATCGCAGGGAGACGTCGCGGCCGGCGCTCCGGCCTGCCCTCGGGAGGAGACCAACAATGACGCGCTTCAGCCGACGAACCCTGTTGAAAGCCGGCGCGGGCTTTGCGAGCACTTCTGCGATCGGATTTCCGGCGCTCGTTCACGCTCAGACCGAGAAGATCAAGATCGGCCATCTGACGCCGCTGACCGGATTTCTCGGCGCGCTCGGCGCCTATGCGCAGCTCGGCATCCGGATGGCCGAGGAGGAAATCAACCGGTCCGGCGGCGTGATGGGCCGGCAGATCGACGTGCTGTCGGAAGACTCGGTCAACCCCGCCACCGCCGCGACCAAGGCGCAGCGCATGCTGGATCAGGACGGCGTCGCGGTGCTGATGGGCGAGATCAATTCAGCCTCCGCGCTGACCATCATGCAGGTGGCCGAACGCAACAAGCGGCTGTTCATGCAGATCGGCGCGCGCTCCGACGCGCTGCGCGGCAAGAATTGCAACAGGTTTACCTTTCACGTCGATATCCCGAACACCGTGATGGTCAACGCGGTCGGCAAGGCGCTGCTGCGCGATCACATGGTGAAGGACAAGAAGTTCTTCACGCTGACCGCCGATTACATTTTCGGCCACGATCTGCTCAACGCCGCAAAGCGGTTCTTCAACGCCAACCAGGGCAATCTGATCGGCGACGAACTGATCGCGACCGACGTCACCGACTTCAGCCCCTATCTGCTGAAAATACGCCAGGCCAAGCCCGACATCGTCTGCTCCAATCTGGCTGGCAACCAGGTCACGACCCTGATCAAGCAATATGCCGAATTCGGCCTGCCCTACCCGATCGTCGGCTTCAACCTCAACACGGCGGACGCCTGGGCCGCCGGCGAAGGCAATCTCGCGGGCACCTGGCCGACGGTCTGGTACCATACGCTTGACGTACCGGCCTCGAAGACGTTCGTGGCCAACTTCATCAAGAAGCACGGCAAGCCACCGGAAAATCATGCCTGGATCGAATACATCTCGCTCAAGATGATGGCGCAGGCCATGAACGAGACCAAGTCGACTGACACCGACAAACTGATCGCCTATTTCGAGAAGGAAGCCGAGTTCGACATCCTGAAGGCGCGCAAGGCGCATTTCCGGTCGTGGGATCATCAGCTGATGCAGGAGGCCTATCCGTTCACCGTCAAGCCGAAGGGCGAGGCCAAGGACAAATGGGATCTCATCACGCTGGGCGCGGCGGTTCCCGATGCCAATGAACCGCTCGAAATTCTGGCGCCGACCAAAGAACAGAATCCGTGCACGCTGTGATCCGCGTCCAGGCGCGGATGCCGGCGGCTCGATGATGTTCCCACTGGAGTGAGATCAGCCGATGTTCCTGCTGGAACAGGTGGTCAATGGCCTCGTGCTCGGAGGCTATTATCTGCTGATCGCGCTCGGGCTGTCGTTGATCTTCAGCGTCGGCGGCGTCGTCAATCTCGCGCACGGCGCGTTTTACGCGCTTGGCGCCTATGCTTCCGTTGAGATCACCAAATATCTCGGCTTCGGCCCGGCGGCGGTGCTGTCGCCGGTCGCGGTCGCGATGCTCGGTATCCTGTTCGAGCGTTTTATTCTTCGCCGCTTCTACAGCGCCGACCCGATTCTGAGCCTCTTGGTGACGTTCGGGCTTGCGATGGTCGCCGAACAGGCGATCCGCATCATCTGGGGCGCGGCGCCGCTGTCGGCCTCGATCCCGCCTGAGTTTCGCGGCTCGGTGATCGTCGGCGACTTCCTGTTCTCGCGCTATCGCCTGCTGATTCTCGTGGTGGTCGCGGCGGTGCTGCTCGGAATCTGGCTGCTGCTGCACAAAACCTCGTTCGGCCGCGTGGTTCGCGCCGGCATCCAGCGCCCCGACATGGTCGCCGCACTCGGCATCCGGCTGCAGCCTTACATGACCACGATCGTGATGCTCGGCGTCGGCATGGCCGCGCTCGGCGGCGCCTTCTTCGCCCCGATCACGATCGTGCATCCGGCGATGGGAGCCGAGGTCATCACGGTTGCCTTTGTCGTGGTGGTGATCGGCGGCCTCGGCAGCTTTTGGGGCGTGGTGATATCGGCGCTGATGGTCGGTGTTATCAGAGGCATCACCATCCATTTCGCGCCGGCCGCCGGCGAAGCCTCGATCTACATCCTGATGTTTCTGGTGTTGCTGGTCCGCCCGCGCGGCCTGCTCGGCGAGCGCATCGAGAAATTCGAATGACCGGTTCACCCGCGATAAAGCACCGGCCGCTGCTGCTCGCGATCCTTGCCGTGATCGTGCTGCCGTTTGCCTTGCAGATGCTTGGCCTTTCCCTGAACACCGGCACCACGGTGGTGGCGCTGGCGATCGCGGCGATGGGCCTCAATCTCTGCATCGGCTACACCGGTCTCGTTTCGTTCGGCCACAGCACCTGGTTCGGCATCGGCGCCTATGCCGCCGGCCTGATCCAGTTGCACTGGTTCCCCGGCGAAATCTGGCTGCCGTTGCTGCTGGCGATGGTGGCGGTCGCGATCTCATCGACATTGGTCGGCATCATCATCCTGCGCCGGCGCGGCGTCTATTTCTCGCTGCTGACTTTGGCGCTTGCGGCGCTGACCTACACCACCGCGTTCCGCTGGAGCGAGGTGACCGGCGGCGAGGATGGCCTCGGCGGCCTCAAGCGCGGCGGCATCGGCGCCTTCAACCTCGACAGCACGCTGAATTATTACGTCATCGTCGCGCTGCTCGGCGTTGCCATGCTATATCTGCTGCTGCGACTGGTGCGTTCTCCGTTCGGCCATGTATTGATGGCCGTCCGCGAAAACCCGCTGCGCGCGACCTTTCAGGGCTACCCGATCGAGCGCTACAAGCTCGCGGTGTTCGTGATTTCGGCCGTGGTGACCGGCTTTGCAGGCGGCTTGATCGCGTTCCAGAACTATCTGGTCTCGGCGGAAGCCGTGTCCGTGCCGTTTTCCGGCGAACTCCTCGCGGTCGTCGTGATCGGCGGCATGCGCAACATGCTGGGGCCGGCGCTCGGCGCGCTGTTCTTTGTGCTGTTTCGCGAACTGCTCTCGATCTGGACGCCGAACTGGCTGCTGTGGTTCGGGCTGATCTTCGTTGCCTTCGTGCTGTATTCGCCGGGGGGACTAGCCGGCATCTGGGCCGTGCTGAGCAAACGCTGGCGGGCGGCGCCGGAAGAGGCCGCCGCGATGAGCCGGCGGAAGATCTATGAAGGTCTGCCGTTGCCGGGCTTCCTGATGCCACAGCCAAGCGCTGGCACGGTGCTTGAGGTCGAAGGCGCATCGAAGAGTTTTGGCGGTATCCGCGCCGTGTCAGGCGCAAATCTCCAGATCGGCGCCGGCCAAATTCACGCGCTGATCGGACCGAACGGCGCCGGAAAGACCACACTGTTCAACCTGATCTCCGGCATGTTCCCGACCGATACCGGCGCCATCCGTCTCAACGGAACCGAGATCCAGCACACACCGCCGGACCGCATCTGCCATCGCGGCCTCGCCCGCTCGTTCCAGATCACCAATCTGTTCCGCGGGCTTTCGATCTACGAAAACCTGCGGCTGTCGCTGCAGGCGCGGCATCCCATGCGCTTCAATCTCTGGCGCGATATCGACAGCTATGCCGACGTCCACGCCGAGACCGCTGAACTGCTAAAGTTCCTCGGGCTCGAAGGCATCGAGGCGATCAAAGGCGGCGAGTTGTCCTATGGCGGACAGCGGCTGGTCGATCTCGGCATCGCGCTCGGTTCCAAGCCGCAGGTGCTGCTGCTCGATGAGCCGCTGGCGGGTCTTGCCGCGGCCGAACGCGAACGTGTCTCGAACCTGATCAGAAACGCTTCCGCCAACATCCCGGTCTTGATCGTCGAGCACGACATCGATCGCGTGCTCGGCTTTTCGCACACCGTCACCGTCATGAACCAGGGCGAAGTGCTGATGACGGGATCGCCGGACGCGGTGCGCGCCGACCGGCGGGTGCAGGAAATCTACACCGGCAAAGGCGTGCCGGAAATCGTGCATCACCGTACCGGTGCCGCCCAAGACGACGGCGCGCAAATCCTGCGCTTCGAGGCCGTCAAC
>Ga0068856_100000191_pt1 | contig 64613 bp, 64 predicted proteins | sample KBSCornC62_FD_66595 | JGI IMG/M metagenome (GOLD analysis project Ga0068856, IMG submission 66595) | Corn rhizosphere microbial communities from Kellogg Biological Station, Michigan, USA - KBS Corn C6-2 | ecosystem: Host-associated > Plants > Roots > Rhizosphere > Soil ...
ATACCTGGATATTAACCGCAAAATATTCCGTGAAGGCGGTTTTAGCGGGCTGTTATTTACCTGCGACGGACCTTCGCAAATGCCGAGGGGTTATTTGCCGGGCTACTTACCGGCCGTAAACGGTCTTGATGATCCCAAACAAGTAAAAACGCTGATCAATAAATACCACGATGGCAAGGGGCCTTATTACATCGCCGAATGGTATCCCGGCTGGTTTGACAGCTGGGGCAGCGGGCACAATACCAGCAATATGGAGGAGGATGCGAAAAAGCTGGACGAAGTGTTGTCTGCCGGGATTTCTATCAATTTGTACATGTTCCATGGCGGAACCACGCGCGGGTTTATGAATGGCGCCAATATGAGCAAGACTGACCCCTATTCGCCGCAAACCAGCAGCTATGATTACGATGCTCCGCTGGATGAAGCGGGTAGCCCGGCGCCCAAGTTTTATAAATTCAGGGAAGTGATTGAAAAGCATTTGCCGCCGGGCGAAAAACTACCTCCAGTGCCTCAAAAGCATAACGTCATCGCCATCAAACAAATCAAACTGACAAAAAAAGCGTCGCTATTTGCCGGGTTAGGTCAGCCGGTAATTAGTGCGCATCCGTTGTGTTTTGAAGACCTGAACCAGGGCTATGGTTTTGTTTTATATCGAACCAAATTAAAAAATGCAGCCACCGGCATTTTAAAAATTAAACAAATGCGCGACTATGCCACTATTTATATCGATGGTAAACGTTCGGGCATTTTGGACAGGCACTTCAAACAGGACTCGCTGCAGATCAGCGCACGGGCAAACGCGACATTAGATATTTTGGTTGAGAACAACGGCCGCATTAATTATGGCCCGTACCTTATCGACAACCGCCAGGGCATAACTGAAAAGGTAACCTTGAATAATGAGGAACTCATGGGCTGGAAAATGTATAAGTTTCCCTTTAAAACAACCGCAGGGTTTGTTTTTGCCGCTAACAAAGATAAAATTGAAAATGAGCCCGCATTGTTCGCCGGAACATTCATGCTGGCCAAAACAGGTGATACCTACTTAGATATGCACGGTTTTGGCAAAGGGTTCGTGTTTTTAAATGGGCATAACCTGGGCAAATATTGGTATGTCGGCCCGCAGCAAACATTGTATATTCCCGGCTGCTGGCTAAAAAAGGGACTGAACAAAATCGAGGTATTTGATGAATTAAAAGGCAATCACGCCAGTATCAGTGCGCTTGATCATCCTGTTTTAAATGAAGTGGTTAAAAATTAATTTTTCGAAAACGCTTTTAGGTTAAATCACTTATTTTTTTATTTTTGATAGCTGTAGATAAAAGCAAAGCAATAGCATGTCGATATTTTACGGCTTAGGTTCATACTCATACGTTGTTATCGGGTTGGCGCTTTTTTGCGGTATCCATAGCTACCGGCGCGGGACGCTGGGCCGGTGGATACTTTGGTTGCTGTTTCTGCCTGTTATCGGGAGTTTGTATTACCTGTTCAGCGAAGTAGTTAACGCAAAAAGAAGTTTCGTTAAACCAACCAACTATGCGCCAAAAGTAGTTGCTTCGGGGGCAAATATCAGGAAGCTGGAAGAAGAGTTGCGCTTTACCGATACCTTTGCCAACCGTATTAAACTGGCCGATGCTTACCTGGCCGGCGGCCAAACCGAAAAGGCCGTCGGGCTTTATAAAGCCAGCCTTACCGGCGCATTCAACGAAAATGAGCATGTAATGCAGCAACTTATTGTTGCATACTCAACGCTGGAACAATATGAACAGGTTGTTCCCCTGGCAAAAAGGTTATACAAGCTGCCCCAGTTTGCACGCTCCCGGTCGCATTTGTTGTATGCCCAGGCGCTCGAAAATTTAGGCCAGACAGACCAGGCGGAAACCGAATTTAAAGCGATGAAAGGCCGTTACTCGTACTTTGAACAACGATATGAATACGGGCTGTTTTTGATGCGGCAGGAACGGGAAGAAGAAGCCTGGGAAATATTTACCGACATGCTGAATGAAGAGCCGCACCTGAGTCCCATCGAACGAAAAAGCAGCCGGATCTGGTTCAGCAAAACCAAGGAAGAATTGCGAAAAATATCACCGTCTCCAAAAACGGTATAAGCCGCGTTAAACGTTGCCCAGGAAAACCTCCGTTTGGTAATAAAAACTCACCTTGCCTTCTATCTGATATTTTGCAAAAAGTGCTTTCAACAAGCCTTTAAAAGTTTTGCCTTCATCGGTGTCCTCCGCAGGTACATAGGAGGATGAAAAGGCACGACCGAGGAGCCCATCTTCATCAAATACCTGCACATTGGGATATTTTGCCGCCTCGTATTGCCCGTCTTTAAAAAAGGATTTAAAATTAATATCGTCAATATTCCGGTGATTCACTTTGTTATAATCCACCGAGTCCTGTTTCAGTAAATCTTCATAAGCTTTCGAAAATTCATCGGTTTCCGCATCACGGTTATTCCAGATCAGCGCAACATAACCGCCTTTTTTTAATATCCTTTTAAACTCTGTTTGGGTTTTTTCCGCATCGAACCAATGGAAAGCCTGCGCACAAACGACGAGGTCGACGCTTGCTGCCGGCAAGGTGGTTATTTCGGCGGTACCTGTAACAGGGATAAAATTGTCATGGCCGCCAAACTGCTTTACTGCAGCTTCCTGCATGGCTTCATTAGGTTCCACACCATACACTTTGTAGCCCTGAGCCAACAATAACGCACTAAAGATCCCCGTTCCCGAACCGACATCCGCGATTGCTGAGCCGCTGTTCAGGTTGCATTGATTGGCGAGGTAAGCCAATACTTCGGGGGGGTACGAGGGCCGGTATTTGATATAATTTTCTACCCTGTCCGAAAATCTTTTGGTCGGATCGGCGATATGCATAGTTATAGTAAGATTAGCAGCAAAAGGATCAATATCACAACAGCGCCCACGCCAACGTACAGCACATCGTACATCCTGGTTTCCTGCTTTAGCGCTTTCAGCTCGGTGCGGTAAGCTTTGCGTTCCGCCTTTGTCATTTGCGAGCGGTCCTGTGCTTTTATTTCGGTGATACGCGCTTTAATTTCTTCCACGCGGGCCTGCCTTTCCTCAGGCGTCATGGCGGCAATGGTTTCTTTGGTTGGCGGGCCAACTGTGGCTGCAGCCCGCGCCGCAACTGATGCAAGGCAAAGCGTTAGGGTAATGGCGAACAGGAAGAGTGTCTTTTTCATAGTTTATGTTTGAGGGTCAAGAACCGGAATTAAGAACCAGGAATCAAGAGGCAAGAGCCGGGAAAAGGCAGAACGTTATTTTTTTAAAGCACAGCCTAATATCCAAATTTTTATCGCATGTAAACTGGTTGTATTTTTCTTGTCCTGGCCCTTGCTTCTTGCTTCTTGACTCTATTATACGCTTATAAAAAAAGCCGCTTCGAACACGTGGCCCGGCTCAACTTTTTGAATGTCTTCTTTTTGACTGATGTCGACATGTTTGCCGGCCGTATCAGCGCAGCCCAGCCAGGGCTCGATGCAAACAAAATCAGCGCCGGCCTTTGCCCAGATGCCCAGGTAGTTAAAATGCGGGAACTGTACCGAAATGGATTGATCATGCTTATCGCTTTTTATGCTCACCTCCCTCGATTTCAGGTCCTTAAAAACAAGTGCATCCTTATCAAATAAATGCCGGGTTAAATACAACTTGTTACCGGGCGACGGCACCGGTTGTGTTTCCCCGGCAAAAAGGCCTTCGTCGGTTATGGAATGGGTTACCAGTTGCTCCTCTATTTCAAACTCCAGGTAATAGTCTTCATATTTCTCGCCGGGACGGAAAGGCACGTTAAAAGCAGGATGGCCGCCAACCGAAAAATAAACCGTTTTAGTATCGTGATTGATCAGTTTGTAGGTTATGCGCAGGGCATTGTCAATCAGCGTATATAAAACCTGGAAATCAAATTTGTAGGGATAAACGTGACTGGTTTTTTCGGAGCTGGGCAGCGAATACACCGCATGCACCTCATCATTCTCCAGTAAAACAAACTCCGAATGACGTGCAAAACCATGACGCGCCATTGGGTAAACGTTGCCATTAACCAGCAGTTCATCATTGATCAACTGGCCGACGATCGGGAAAAGGTTAGGCGCATGCCACCCCCAAACAGCCGGGGCGCCGCGCCAAAGATGTTCTGTTTGATTGGTTTTGTCAAAAACGGAACTGAGTTGCGCGCCTTTTGCGCCGACGGATACCCGCAAAAATTCGTTCTCTAAAATGGCCATTGGTCGTGTCAGATCAAATTGCGGCTTAGCCTATAAGCAGCAGCGCTAAACCCGCGATAAAGATAAATCAAGATTTGCGGATTAAATGAAAAGCCCCGCGATATTTCAGTTACAAATATCGGAGGCAATTTGTTTTTTGGACGACTGGGTTGCAAACGGGCTGTTTTTACCTTGAAGAACAAAAAGGCCCACAATGGCAGGCAGTTATTTAACATCCCGGATATTTGATTTTGGTTTAATGAACAAATACATAAAATTCCTCACAAAAGCAAGCAAACTAACGAAAAAATTAGTGTTCCAGGTGGTCCAGGTGTATTCAGGTGTTCCAGGTGCACCGGCCTGATCGGGGCTGTTCCAATGGGTATATCACTATGCCCATAACCGATAGTTTTAAAGGCTATTCCCTTGTTCGTCACCGGCACAAAGTAGGATAAGGGGAGTTTTTAGGTATTTTTCTCCCTCGGCACATCCTCCACATAATCTTCGCTTTTCGGCGCATGCATAAACAAGGCGCTTAACCCGGGCGGCAATGGCGTCAGCTTTCGTTTAGTCATGTCCAACCATGCGCCGTCTACATTTACAACAGCAGCCTTCACACCATCAGCCCTGAATATTTCATGACGTATGGACCAGCGCGAACCGTCGGGGCGCGATTTGGTGATCTCGCAGGTAACTTTCAGCAGGTCATTCATGGCTACCTCGCGCAAAAAGATCAATTCCTCTCTGAACATTAACGGCCCTATATTTAATTTATACAGCACGCTCGGGCTAAGGCCCGCTTCCTCCAGCATCACCAAACGGGCCTGCGCCGCAAAGTCAGCATAGGCCGAATGGCGCATGTGCTGGTTGGCATCTATTTGCGACCACATCACCTGTCCTTCAAAATATACTTTCATACCCCGGCTTATTTGTGCTGTGAATGATGATTAGTGTTGATCCGAAAGTCGAAAGTTCAAAGTAAAGGAAAAATCAAATTTCGTCACTACGGCAAATGTAAAGTGATTGCTCAATAATGAAAGGGCTGAAATGCGGAGAGTTTGGTCAAAAATTCGGCAGAAACCTTAATGGGATTTAAAATGACTATCTGCTCGCCGCAGGCAAATTCGTCTTTGATATGCGGATCGGTAAGTGCGTTAAGCCATTATGCCGGCAAAACCAGCAGCGGCACCTCGTTTTGGTTCAGCATTTTTTTGCTTTTACTGCCGCTCACGAGTTTATCCAGCGTTATACCAGGGTGATGAATAGTGACGACCATGTCGGCATTTACGCCCGTTGCAAAATGGGTAAGCTGTTCGCCAAAGTTTTCGAGAGGCAGCAGCCGCGACGACACCCAGGCATATTGGTGTACTGATTTAATCAGTTCAAGGCAGTGAAATGCCGCGTTGTCGTAGGGGCCAAAATGGGTAAGGATAATATGCGAGTTGCATACCCGCGCCAGGGAAGTCACAAATTGAACGGCATTGATGTAGTCATCTTTAAAGTCGTTTGCAAAAACGATGGTATGCATGCCTTTGTAAGTGCAGCCAGGGGGAACAAACAAAACAGGGCAACCTGCATTGGCCAGCACGCGCGAGGCATCGCTGCCAAAAAATAGGTGTGATACTACGTCGTCGCCTTTGGCGCCCATTACCACCAGGTCGATGTGTTCATTTTGAACAATCGCGGCAACCGAGTTCGCCAGTTCGGGGCCAATATCATTAAACCAATGGATAGCGGGTTTAAAGGCATGGGGATCGTGCCCGGTTTCCAGGGTATCTTTTAAATAAAGAAGCCCGCGCAGGCTTTCATTCTTAAAAACCTCGTAATCCTCAGCCACCCACGATCCGGTTTCGGGAACATTAACGGCATCCATTTGTTCTATGAGGTGAAAAAGAATAATGTTCGCGCAGGTTTTTTCAGCAAGTTTCATCGCATACAGCGCGGCGTTCTCTGCTTTTTTTGAAAAATCGGTTAATACAAGTATGGTCTTCATGGCCTGCAACTTTAATGGGATAAAATTGCTTAATCCGCCGGCGCGATAAAATGACTTGGGTCACATAATTATCTGACCTGGAAGCGTTTGCCTTAAACACCGGCATTTATCCTGTTTGCTTGTTCCGGTCATATCTGTGGCCAAGCCCAGGGGACCAAACCGATTTACAACCTGTTTGATTGTCGGTAAAAAAGCAGAACGGTTTTCGGTTTATCGATCATTTTACAGACGATTTACCTGTAAAACTCTGCTGCATAATGCGCTATGTTATCCTTCGCATCGGCTACCGTCAAATCAAAGCTGTGTTTGCCGGGGGCTATATCGCCGGCAAAGTAGTAGTGCAGGATGTGCGTTTTATAATCCCATTGCATCAGCACCCATTTGCCGTCGATTTTACCGTTATAACTCTTTATACCCGATAGCCTGTCGCCGATGTGCAGGGCGATACTGCCGGCCTTTTTTAGGCTGGCGCCATTTTTTATGTTGATGGGGATAATAAATGGCGGTACGGTATCCACCCTGATAAAATAATCGCCGAAAGTGCGGGCCTTTGTTTTTACGTACCCATCCTCGTAAACGCTGTTTTCGCAAATGCCATCGGTGTTCACAATGACAGCCTTGCCGGTGTATTTGCCGATGGTGCTGTCGGGCTTTATCCACAGGTCGAAGGTGTCGTTAATAGGCGTATAGCGGTTATGGATACGGTGGATAACCGAATACGTGCCCGGGCGCTTGGGAAGCGTGGAGTAGGTAAAGTTCAGGTCATCGTACAAATTGCCTGGGCCGATAGTCACCCTGAGTTTGTCATTGATAAAGGTGTTGGGCTTATCGTAATGAAATACCGTACCCGCAGGGGCGGTGGTCAGCATCGATGACGTACTGCTTGATTTTACATTAAGATTCAGCGTGGAGGTATTGCCGGCAACATCTTTTACAATGTACTCCACGGTATGCACCGCATCATCGTTAAAATTTACAACACCCCGGTTTACCGATTGCGGATACAGCGTTATTTTGCTGCCGGGCGGAATAAAACATTTTTGTACCCAGGGATGCTTTGTTAAAAAAGCCGGGTAATCGATATAGGCATTGATGGCATGGGTTTGATCGAAAGCGAAACGCTCCAGCGCGAACGTATAAATGGTTTTACCGTCCAGCTTCAGCTCCAGCGAATAAATGCCGTTATGATTCGGCGATACGCTGGTAACGTCATTAGCGGTGATGCCGAAGGCTGTTTCACCGCTCACGTTGATCACCTGTGGCTTTAGCAGGCGATAGCTGCCGTTTTTCCCGGTTACCGGCATAAACTGGCGGGGCGTATTTTCGCTGAAGGGTTTACCGCCCAGTTTGTAAATGCCGATAGCGTAAAGACTTGGCGGTATTTTATCGGGTATAGTAAGGCCGAAAAGCTGGGGGTTGATGGTCTCTTCGGTTTTGGTGTCCCTGATTTCAAAATGCAGGTGCGGGCCGGCAGATGCACCTGCATTACCCGACCATGCGATCACATCGCCCTGGCAAACTTCTATCTGCATGGGGTCCAGCTTAAAGTCAACCAGGTCATTCTGCTGCGCGTATTGCGCCTGGCGCACCGCTTTTTCAAGGGCCGGGGCAAAACGCTCGATGTGGCCATAAACGGTTGTATACCCGGCAGGATGGGTTATATAAATAGCATTGCCGAAGCCGCCAAACTCAACCCGGAGGCGCGATATATAACCATCCTGTGCCGCATGCACCGGAAAGCCCGTAGTTTGCTTGGTTTTAAAATCGAGGCCAGAGTGGAAGTGGTTAGGCCTTAACTCGCCAAAGGTACCTGCAGTAATCGGGGGCAGATCCAGCGGGTAGCGAAAGTAGTTTTTAGGGTACTGCCGGCTTTGAATAGTTTGCGCTGACAGGACGGGGAACAAAGAAAGGAAAAAGGCGATTGTGCAGAAAAATTGTTTAATCATGCCTACTTAACAAAAAAGTCGAGCATTTTGTGATTTTCAATATAACCTTCCAGCCGATCACCGATATTTACCTTGCCCACACCCTGTGGTGTACCAGTAAAAATCAGGTCGCCTTTTTTTAAGGTGATGTATTTAGAGACAAAGGCGATGATGTATTCGAAAGAGAACAGCATGTAGGAAGTATTGCCCTGCTGGCGCGTTTGCCCGTTAACGTCCAACCGGAAGCTGAGGTTTTTCAGGTCGGGAAATTGCGTTTTTGGCAAAAAGGTACTTATAGGCGCCGAGTTGTCAAAAGCTTTGGCCAATTCCCAGGGCAGGCCTTTTTCTTTATGGCGTGACTGAATGTCCCGGGCAGTAAAATCCACCCCTAAAGCTATCTCGTCAAAATAATTAGCCCCAAACTTCTCGCTGATGTTTTTGCCCTCTTTGCTAATTTTTAAAACGATCTCAATCTCGTGGTGAATATCTTCTGAAAAATCGGGATGGTAAAAGGGTTTATTTTCCCTGAGCAAGGCCGTATCCGGCTTCATAAATATAACCGGAACACCCGGAACGGGGTTATTCAACTCTTTGGCATGTTCGGCGTAATTACGGCCTATGGCGATGATTTTCATGGGTGTCTGAACCGCTGATTTTCTTGATTTGGGTGATGACGCTGATTTTACAGCGCTGGCAATATTAATCAATTTTCACAGCAGGGGAAAGAAAATTGTCTGAACCGGGATTAAGCCGATTAAATGATTTTGATGATTGTTTCCGCAATCAAACTTTTGGAGCCGCATTAAAAAATCCGAAATCCGAAATCACAAAACCGATATCCTTCTGATCACCGATTCATTTCCGGCGATGATGCGTACAAAATAGAAGCCACGGTTCAGTTTATCGCTGAGGGCGTAATTTAAAGTCTTTTCGCCCGGTTCCAGACGCTGAGAAAAAATGGTTTTGATGTCATTGCCCAGTACATCAACAATCTTAATGGTAACCAACGAATAGCGGGACAGCTCGTATTTTACGTTGATCTGGTCGGATACAGGGTTAGGGAAAACCTGCACGTTCATCAACACCTTATCTTCTGACCTATAAACGCTGATCTTTTGTGTTGAAATGACGGCCGGTTTTAACGGGGGCAGCACCAGGTGCAGTGGGTTTTTGGTAGCTGACCGGCCGGTTTTGGGCTTAAACAGGTGCTCATAAGTGGTATCGGTTTGCGAATAGGCCGAAGTATTTAACAGGGCGAAATTCAGGAGTATTGCTGTAACAATAAACGCCGTCAATGAATATCTAAAGGTAGAAGTTCGCCTCATTAACTGATATTATTTACAAAAATATAAATAAACAAACCATCGTTTAAACTAAAGGGCATTTTTATAAATATTTTTAACAAAATTTAACAAAATATGCCTCTGCCCGTTATTTTTCACAGATTTACCCCCGCATTTTGCTAAATTCGCCCGGTTTAAATTATATTTTGAATATACGAAAATAAACGGTGTCAAGTCATAAAGATCTGCAAAAATTAACGGCCGCAGGGCTGCTTATCAGTTTAGGTATCATCTACGGCGATATCGGTACCTCACCGCTCTATGTTTTTAAAGCGATAATCGGCTCCCAGCGGGTCGACAATGCCCTGCCCATCATCACCGAAGCGGTAGTTTTGGGCGGCGTGTCCTTAATCTTCTGGACGCTTACCCTGCAAACTACGTTAAAGTATGTGGTGGTCACGCTTAGAGCGGATAATAAAGGTGAAGGCGGGATATTCTCGCTTTTTTCATTAGTGCGCCGGCGGGCAAAGTGGCTCATCATACCGGCGGTTATCGGTGGCTGCGCCTTACTGGCCGACGGGATTATCACCCCGCCTATCTCAGTTTCCGCGGCGATAGAGGGTCTCCAGGCATATTACCCACATCTGCATACTGTGCCCATTGTAATAGCCATTATCGTGATGCTTTTTATCATCCAGCAATTTGGTACCTCATTAGTGGGCAAAGCTTTTGGCCCGATGATGTTCATCTGGTTTAGTATGATGGGGTTGCTGGGCATCTTTTTTATTGCACAAATGCCAATGGTCATCAAGGCGCTAAATCCTTACTACGCAATTCATCTCCTCAGCACCAACCCTAATGCATTTATCATTCTTGGCGCCGTGTTTCTGTGTACCACCGGGGCCGAAGCATTATACTCGGATCTTGGCCACTGCGGCCGGCAGAATATCCAGATCAGCTGGATATATGTAAAAACAAGCCTGGTGCTCAATTACTTGGGCCAGGCGGTTTGGTTGCTGCAGCATAAAGGCCAGGCAATGGACCTCGACCTTCACAACCCCTTTTATGCCATTATGCCACAATGGTTCCTTTTATATGGTATCGGCATTGCCACCATTGCTACTATTATTGCCAGCCAGGCGCTCATCTCCGGCTCATTTACGCTTATTGCTGAAGCTGTCCGGTTAAACTTATGGCCCAAGGTGCGCATCAATTATCCAACCGTACAAAAGGGTCAGTTGTATGTGCCCAGTGTTAACTGGCTGCTTTGCGCCGGTTGTGTCGGCGTGGTAATGCTGTTCAGACACTCTGATCGGATGGAGGCCGCCTACGGCTTAAGTATTACTGTAGCCATGCTGATGACCACTATCCTGGTCTCTAATTTTTTGCGGCGAAAGAAGCTGCCCACCTATATTATCGTAACATTTTTATCGGTTTACCTGGTTATCGAAGGTTCCTTCCTTGCGGGTAACCTGGTTAAGTTCGTCCACGGCGGCTGGTTTACGTTGTCGGTAGGCTTGTTGCTGTTCGTCATCATGTGGACCTGGTTTAACGCCCGTAAGATCAGGAACAGGTACGTTAAATTTATCGACATCAGTGATTATTACGGCATTTTAAAAGAGTTGAGCGAAGACGAAACGGTGCCAAAATACGCCTCGCAACTGGTGTACCTGACCAGCGCCAATTTCGACTCGGAGATCGAATCGAAGATCATCTATTCTATCCTGCAGAAGCAGCCCAAAAGGGCCGATATTTATTGGCTAATACATGTTGACGTGGTAGATGAGCCGTATAAAAAGGAATACGAAGTAAACTTCCTGGTTCCGGGCAAACTAATCAGGATCGATTTCAAGTTGGGCTTCCGCGTAGAACAGCAGATCAATCTGCTCTTCAGAAGGGTGGTGGAGGACCTTGTAAAAAAGGGTGAGGTAGATATTACCAGCACCTACAAATCGCTCAACAAGCACAAGATCGTAGGCGACTTCAGGTTTGTGGTGATTGAAAAAGTGCTTTCGCGCGCGCACAACCTTTCATTTATTGAAAGTTTGATGATGGCCTTTTACGGCATATTGAAACACTCCAGTCTTTCGGAAGAACGCGGCTTTGGGTTAGACCTTAGCTTTGTTACGGTTGAAAAAGTGCCGTTAATGCTGGCATCGCCAGAAGCGGTAGAGATACGGCGCATGAAATAGTTCAGATTTACTACAGATTGTTAGCCTAATATTATCCTAATGTTAATGATTTGCCTAAAAGCATAAACAAAGACGGGTGCATATTGTTAACATTTGAAAATTTTGCCCCTTGAAAAATATATTTGTTATACTGCTTTGTGTTATTACGCTTGGAGCCAGCGCCCAGGTGACCGACACCACCAAAAAGAAGCTTGGCGATACCATAAAAAAAGACATTTTAACCGCCCCCGACACGGTAAAAAAGCTGCACAGCAACCCCAAATCGCTGATAGCGCCGGCCATATTGATAGGCTATGGGTTTTCGTCATTTGCTATAAAGCCTGTCCGCGACTTTGATTTTTATGTACAGGGCAGGTATCACAGATTTACTCCTAACTTTAACACAACTGCCGAAAGCTATTTCCTTTTTGCACCCATCGTTATGGTTTACGGCCTCAATTTGGCAGGCGTGGAGGGTAAAAATCGTTTTATCGATCGTACGGCGCTGCTCGGGCTTTCATCGGTTATATTAGGCGGCACCGAGTTGGGTTTAAAACATGTTACCCACCGACTGCGGCCAAATTTGGCTGATTATTATTCGTTTCCGTCGGGCCACACCGGGGCCGCATTCCTGGCTGCGGAATTTTTAGCGCAGGAATACTCTTCAAAATCCCCGGTCTATACTGTTATCGGCTATTCGTTTGCCGTTACTACCGGCATTTTCCGCATGGCCAACCGCGACCATTGGTTCAGCGATGTAGTTGCCGGGGCTGGTTTCGGTATCATATCTACCAAAGCAGCCTACCTGATTTATCCATATATACGAAATGCCCTTACCCATACTACTAAACAAGGTAAAAAGCTATCGTTTATGCCCACCTACCAGGACGGTGCTCCCGGTTTGGTATTTGCCATGCAGTTGTGAAGAAATTGGAATGTTGGAAGGTTGCAAAGTTGTAATGTTGAAAGGGTGGTAAAAAATAACGTTTCAACCTTACAACATTTCAACTTTCCAACAACCCTCACTTGTACCTGATCTTATAAATCAAAATAACGCTTGCGAATATAAACGTGATCACATTGGCAATGCTAACCTGGTAACTGCCGATGCTGATGCCATAGATAAGCCAGCATAACGTCCCCGCTGTAAAAAGTGCGTACATGGGTAATGAGATGCCTGTGGTGTTTTTAGTATTGATGGTTTTAATGGCCTGGGGTAAAAAAGATACGGTGGTCGCGAAGGCAGCTAGGTACCCGATGACGGTGGTGGTGTTCATGGATTCAGCTAAAATTACTGGCGTACTTCAACAACGTCTCATACTTTTCGTTCCCTGGCTACAACACTGTTTTTATACCCGTAGGTAAAATAAATCACCAAGCCAATAATGAGCCATATACCAAAACGCGCCCAGTTGGTAAAACTTTCCTGCGACATTAGGTAAAAGCAACTCAATAGCCCTAATACGGGGATGAGCGAGAAACTTTTTATAAATGTGAGTACCATAACTACGGTTGCGACGGCAAAAAATATGATCATCGGCACACCTTCCGCATTTAATAGTTGATGAAAATATCCGGGCTGGTAAATCAGGACATAAGCAAAAAAACCGATAAACAATATTGGCACAATGTATTTACCATTTAGGTAAGGCACTTTAAACTTCGAATAGAGCTTATTGTGTGGCTGGCTGTTTAGCATAAGTACCCCACCGCAAACCAAAACAAAAGCAAACAAAGTACCGATACTTGTCAACGCCAAAACCACATCCAGGTTAAGAAACAAGGCCGGGATGGCCACGACAAAACCGGTGAGGATAGTTGAAAAGGAAGGCGTGTGATATTTGGGGTGTATTTTTGAAAACACTTTGGGCAACAAGCCATCCCTGCTCATGCTCATCCATATGCGTGGCTGCCCAAGCTGGTAAACTAACAATACAGACGCGATTACTATTATTGCGCTAACCGAAACAATTCCAGATACCCAGTTAGCTGCTTTTGAATGCTGGTCCTGGAAAACAAAAGCTAACGGATCAGCTACATTCAGTTTTGTATAGCTGGTCATTCCCGTTAATACAAGCACTAGGATGATATAAAGCACTGTGCAAATGATCAGGGTATTAAACATAGCCCTGGGCAGGTCGCGCTGCGGTTTCTCACATTCTTCGGCAGTCGTCGAAATGGCATCAAAGCCGATGTAGGCGAAAAAAACCGCTGAAACGCCCTTCATCACGCCGCCGAAGCCGTTAGGCATAAATGGATGCCAGTTACCCGGATTAACGTAAAATGCGCCAGCAATAATCACCAGAATAATAATGCCTAACTTAGTTAGCACTAATAAGTTATTGGTTTTTTTTGATTCCCTGATGCCGATATACACGATATAAGTGATGAGCACCACGATTAGTAATGCCGGTATATTCATAATCATCCTAAAATCACCAAATCCGGGCGCGTGCATCCAGGCATTATAACCGCTCGTTAAATTCTCGTCCAACGAACTCAAAAGCTTTCCGTGCGAAAGTTGTTTTTGTGCTTCTATGAAATTGGAGTGGGCAGTAACGTAGTCCATCGTCATCCAGGCCGGCACATGAATACCAAAGCCCGAAAGTACCCGTACAAAATACTGGCTCCACGAGATGGCGACCGCGATGTTTCCGATGGCATATTCCATTAACAGGTCCCAGCCAATTATCCAGGCAAATATTTCACCAAAAGCAATGTACGAATAAGTGTAGGCGCTTCCCGACACCGGTACTGCCGAAGCAAATTCAGCATAACAAAAGGCAGCAAACCCACAGGCGATAGCAGTGAAGGTAAAGAGCAGGATAACCGCAGGGCCGCCATGAAAACTGGCTGAGCCAATTGCGGTAAAAACCCCCGTTCCGATAACGGCGGCAATCCCCATAAAGGTGAGGTCCTTAACTCTTAATGCCCTGTGAAGTTTAGCCCCGGGATGGCCCTCATGATCCGAATAGCCTCTTTCGGCATCAGCTAATATTTTTTCAATTGATTTTTTTCGGAATAAACTATTCGCCATGCAGTTCAGATAATTTGAATACCAATGGTAAACATACTCATTTTTGCAGCAAAAAAATCAAAATTGAGATTTCGGATATTCGAAGTCGGATAGGGTTGTCCTGACAAATCGCTCTATCCTCAAATAAAAAAATCCGAAATAGAAATTCCGAAATCCGAAATACAAATTGCTTATTTTGCACGATGAATATAAGTATAAAAGATGTTTTGCAAAGAATACGGCCATTTTTTATCCTTTATCTCATCTTGCTGATTTGCTGCCTGCTCATCAAGATTATTTATACCAAAGAAGAAATTTATTTTGCCGTAAACACCCGTTATAGCGTGTTTTTAGATACGATTGAACCCTATATAACCGACCTGGGCAATGGCTGGACGATTGTAATACTATCTGCTATAGTGGCATTATACAATTATCGGATAGCTTTTTTGCTCATTACCACATTTGTCATCACATCATTGAGCGTACAACTTGCGAAATTCTGCTTCGATGCCCCCAGGCCGAAACTGTATTTCGCCAGGCAGCTGGGCAGGTTGCATTTTGCAAAGGGTGTGGAGATATTGAGCCATAATAGCTTTCCGTCCGGTCATACTTTAACCGCGTTTGCTACAGGCATTTTGCTTACCTACCTGGCGAAAAATAAAAACTGGGCTTTTTTACTGGTCTTTTATGGAATGATGGTCGGATTTTCGCGGATGTACTTAAGCGAGCACTTTTTTGAGGATGTAATAGCAGGCTCGATAATGGGGGTAGTACTTACCATTGTTTGGATATGGTTTATCGAAAATAAAAAGTTTATACATTCGGCGGGATGGAACAGGGGGCTGTTAAAGTCAAAAGTCTTAAGTCGAAAGTCTTAAGTCAAATAATAAATTTATACAGACTTAGAACTTTCAACTTAAGACTTTCCGCTTTGACTTAACCTAGCGCGGGCTTTCTTTTCCGGCTCACCAGCACAACTACCAGGATAAGCACCAATGCGCCACCGCCAAATATTTCGATCTTATTAACTGTCGATAAGCCAGTGGCCCGTGATTGATATTGATCATTCCAGCTTAAATCCGATCCCAGGCGTATAGATGAGAAAAATGCTTTGCCTTCCTTTTTGGCGTACTCCTGGGTGTTATTTGAGTAAACATACTGAAAGGTGTAAGTGACATCCTGCGTGTATAACAACAGGAAATCCCTCAACGTTACGTCGCCGCCATTGTCGGTTTCCAGCGTAAATACTTTTGCCTTTATCTGACCGATAGTAGTATCGCGCACATTTGCGGCCACGCTGTTATAGGATTGCGCCTGGATGCCTTTAATATAGGTTTTTAAAACCTTGTTCAAATCACTCGCTTTTTTTAAGGGCGAATTATCCTTTGCATTTACCTGCCGGATAACGATCATATACCCATCCATCGCATTTGCCGACCAGGTAGTCTGATTCAAGGTGTCTTTTTTCTGAAAGTCCGGAAACATGGAAACGGTTACATCATTATCCAGCTTTACCGGTTGCAAGTTTTGGCAAAATCCCGATACCGCAAACAATACGGGGATGATACTTAATAATACCTTCTTCATACTTAATTTAACTGGTTAAACCCTGTATGGTTTAACATAATTGCAGTTACATAAGTCATGCCAAAAGAAATTAATTAATTTAAGCAGCTGATTGTAAAGTAATTAGATAAAAATGCAAAAAAAGAGATTACAATAGGATTAGAAAAATAAGTGAAGTATTATTAGTACAAAAAACAATATGGCAACCTCTAATCCTGTAACTTCTCCATTTCTCCTTTCACAAATTCCGCCAGTTCTTTTACATAACCCGCGCTGAAATCAAATTTGATGCCTGCGGTTTCGTATATCTCCCTGATGGTTTTGGTGTATCCGAGCTTAAGTGCATCCAGGTATTGCTGCAGGCCTTTTTGCGGGTTTTCCTTATAGTTTTTCCAAACAGCAATAGCGCCAAGCTGGGCCATGCCATATTCGATATAATAAAACGGCACCTCGAAAATATGCAGCTGTTTTTGCCACAGGTTAGCTTCCGCCTCCGGGTGGTCGCTCCAATCGGCAAAGCCCGCGCCGAAAGGCTCATAAATTTCTATCCATGCCTGCCGGCGTTGTTCGTCGCTATGGTCGGGATTGGTGTATATCCAGTGCTGAAACTGGTCCACCACGGCTACCCAGGGCAGGGTTTTCAGCACATCGAACAACTGGTCGCGTTTGGCGCGTTTCAGATCTTCTTTGTTATCAAAATACACATCCCAGTTATCCATGGAGATCAGTTCCATCGACATGGAGGCCAATTCAGCCACCTCGCTGGGGCAATGTTTAAAATCATTCAGTTCCAAATCTGCCGTAAGGAAAGTGTGTACGGCGTGCCCCCCCTCGTGCACCATGGTGGTCAGATCGCGGAAGGTATTTGCCGAGTTCATGAAAATGAACGGCGCGCCAGTTTCGCTTAGCGGATAGTTATAACCGCCCGGCGCTTTGCCTTTACGGCTTTCCACGTCAAACAGGCCATTATCCTTCATAATTTCCAGCCTTTCGCCAAGGTACCGGCCGATATTGCTGAAACATTGAATCGATTTATCGATCAGTTCGCCGCCATTACTAAATGGCTTCAACGCCGGTTTGCCGGAAATATCCACGTCCATATCCCAGGGCTTCAGCACTTCGAGTTTAAGCGCATTCCGGCGCTTTTCGGCTTGTTCCTTTAAAACGGGTACCACCTCTTTTTCTATCGCTTCATGGAATGCGTAACAATCCTGCGGGGTATAATCAAATCGACCTAAGGCCTGGAACATATAGTCGCGGAAGTTTTCGAAGCAGGCATTCAGTGCAACTTTGTGCCTTAATACGCGCAGCTGATCAAATAACTGGTCAAGTTGGTCCTTGTCCTGCAGGCGGCGGGCGGTGATCTTTTCCCACACCTCCTGGCGTTTAGCGCGGTCGGTATCTTTCAAAAACACCGATGCCTGCTCCAGTGTAAATTCCTTATCGCCAATGTGCACCGACATGGAGCCGGTGATCGATTGGTACTTTTGCTGTTCCACTTGTATCTCTGTCAGCAAGGGAATATTTTCTTCCCTGAACAATTCAAGCGCTTTTTTTACGCCGCGCAGATAGATGAAATATTTTTTGCGGTCGAGTTTATCCACCCATTCACTGTCGACAAGCTTTTGATTCATCTCGTTGCTGTAGGGGGCTATCTTTGGCTCTATTTCGGTAGCAAAGTATTGAAACCTTGCCAGCAGTTCTTCGCTGGTCGTGTCGCAGGTCATGCGGATATAACGCCAGGCGAAATCTTCCTCCAGTGCAGCTTCCAGCTCGCTGCGGTCGTGCAGCCAGTGTTCCAGTTCTTCAACTGAACCGATAGGGCGGGCAAGCAGTTCGGTGTACAGCGGTTCCAGGTTTTCCCATTTGATCTCAAGATCGGCGGAAATATATTTTCGTGTTTTTTTGTGGATCATTTTTTTTGATGTGCAGATTGCAAATGTGCGGATGTGCAGATGAATAAGCAAAGGATATTTGAAAAATGTGCCACAGATATGGAAATGCGCGGATAAATGCCTGGGTAGAAATTTATATAATCAAAATCGCCCGTGTTGCGCTCCGAACCGATTGGCCAGTGCAAAGCCGGAAAATCCATTGTTACCGGTTATCTCCACCTCATATGGCATTGGCAATGCAAACGTTTTCATTTGTTTTTCCGTTTCAAATTCTACCTCTGCAAGCCAGAGTTCATCTTCTTCATTTCCGTAGATATCTATCCCTATTATAATGTCAGCGTACGTTGCAATAAAACGGACCTTATTCACCACCACAGCAGGCAATTTGCATAGCAATTGGTATTCTTCGGGCGAAAGGTAGATGGTTGTAATCTCTTCTCTACCAGGTGAAATGGTGGTTTTTTTGGTTAACTTATAAACTTTTTCACCTTCGCTATCAACTTCCCGCAAACGTAAATTCGTACCGATAACATAATGATCAATAATCACCCGGCGCGGCAGATCCATGGTTATAAATTCTTCATCCCAAGGGCGTAATAAGAATCGCCGTTCATTTTCAAAGCGCGCATATTTGCCGGCTGGTGTCATCTTAAATTATAAATGAATTTTCAAGCCAAACATAGGCAGATTTGACAACTTTTTAAAAGTTGTCAAATCTAAGGTCGGCCACAACTACCGACCTACTGGTTTATACAAGGTCTCCGCCATCTCCTTTATGCCTATCTCATAACTTGTCGGCCTTATATTAAACGCTTTTTCAAATTTCGATGAGTCGAAAATATAATCATGGTCATATTGGTAATACATCTCCACCATTTCGCCAACGTTTTTGTTAAACAGGCCATATAGCCTCATCATCAGCTTATTGATGGCAAAGTATTTGGACCCGGCTCCGTATATACCGGATGCCAGCTGGATAAATTGTTTGCCGGTTAAAACAGGCGCAGTTGGCATATGCCATATTTGGTTATCGCTATCCGGGTTTTGGCCAAGCAGGTACATCCCTTTTCCCATGTCGGGGATATAGCTAAAATTGTGCAGCTTACCGGTGTCGCCTAACCATTGGGACTTTTGTTTTTTCGCCAGGTTGCTGAGCACCATCACATCAAAAAAACCGTTGTTGTTATCGGTGCCATAAAAATCGGCGGCGCGGGCAATGGAGCCTTTTATGTTGCCGGCTTTAGCTTCATCCATCAATTGGCTGGCAATTTTCGCCCTGATCTCGCCTTTAACGCTACAGGGATTATAAGGGGTATCTTCCTTCATTGGTCCATCGACCAGGCCGTACATATAAACGTTGTCGAAAAAAATCAGCTTTGCACCTGTTTCTTTTGCCAGGTTGATCACGTTTTGCATGATGACAGGCCATTGTGCGGCCCATATATTTTTGTCGTACACCAGCCCGGCAGTTAAATAGATCACAGTCGATCCTTTTACGGCTTCCTGCAATTCGGCGTAGTTTAACAAATCGGCCTTTTTCCAGCTGAGGTTTTTGCCGGTAATAGCAGGCTGCTTACGGCTAACCAGCCTGATGGTTTGGTTATTATCTAATAATTCGCGGGTGAGTGCATTGGCTACTGATCCGCCGGCTCCAAGTATGGTATGCATTGTTTTATCGTTTTGATTTAGTCAAAGGTAAAGCAATGCCGGCTGCTAAAACGTTAACAAAAGATAAGGAATTTGACACGATTTTTAGGATTTGAAAGATTGACAGGAATGCGGGATTATTTTGTCTGAACCGTGATTACCCTGATTAAAGGATTGAAGGATTTTGAATGCGAAGTGAGGAACCGGCATCTCGTTGAAATTAAAGGCAACCGAGCGTTGACCTTAAAAAATTTCTTAATTCAATAAAATTCGAGTTCAGACAGCTTTTAGTATTCGCCGTCGAATTCGCGATAGCGAAACCGGCGTAATACCCAAATAATTGGCGATATAGTGCTGCGGCATACGCTGTAGGATTTCGAGGCCAGTGGCGAGGAGGTGGAGGTAACGTTCTTCAGGGGTTTGGGTGACGAAGGAGGCTGTACGGTCCTCGTAGCAGCAGATATAATACTCGGCAATTAGGCGGTACATGCGCTCCACTTTATGACCCAGCAGTGGGTGTTCCAGCATGCGCTGCATATTGGCATAGCTTAGGGTAACAATCAGCGAGTCCTCCAGGGTTTGGATGTAGTAAATACTCGGTTCGCGGCGCAGGTAGCTTTTATACGAACCCATCAGCTCGTTTTCAAAGCTGAAGTAACCTGTAATATCTTCTCCATCCTTGAGGTGGTAATAACGCACCGAGCCGCTCACTACGAAACCCATTTCGTTACATATTTTACCGGCCTCAACAAAATGCTTTTTCTTTTTAAGCGTAATAAGGCCGAGATGATCTTTCACCAAGTCCCACTCCTCATCGCTGAAAGTGATAAACTTTTCGAGGCCTTTTCTGAAAGATTCTGCTGCGGTTTCGGTGATCATCGTTTTGTTTTTTAGTGAGCTATCAAAACTAAAAAATTAACCACAAGGTGCACAAGGTTTTCACAAAGGCCACTAAAAGTATCTTTATAAACAGCTAAACAAATGAAATTCCACACCAACCAGGCTTTGTGACCACCGTGCCACCTTGGTGTCCTTTGTGGTAAAAAACTAACCGCATATTATCGGCCCGGATAACGCGTTACAAATGCAAACCAAAGATAGACGTATGTGTAACAAATGCCCTATCTGCCAAAAACAAGCACGCAAAAACCACGCTGGCGATGCCGTTGGTGGTCATAAAAGCAAAGTTTACCCGGCTCAGGTCATTGGGCTTAACCAGGCGGTGCTGGTAAATGAGCATGATGCAAAAGAACACCACGCCGGTGTAATAAGGATAGCTAACAGGGGTAAACAGCGCCGGCATTAGGACAAACAGGGCCGACATGACATGCAGGATGGACGATAGCCATAAAGCCTTTACTTTCCCCAAATAAGCAGGAATAGAATGCAGCTTTTGATCCCTGTCGAAATCCTCATCCTGCAAAGCATATATAATATCAAACCCGCTAACCCAGCACAAAACGGCGAAGGAGAAAAACAACGGCGTTAAAGCAAATTGCCCTGTTACCACCAGGTATGCTCCAATTGGGGCCAGCGAAAGCCCTAAACCTAATACCAGGTGACAAAGCGCCGTAAATCTTTTTGTGGCGCTATAGCCTAAAATAACCAGTAACGCAACCGGCGAAAGGTAAAAGCACAGGCGATTGATAAACCAGGTTGCCGTAATAAAAAGCAAGCAATTGATGATGGTAAAAGCAAGCGCCGATGCAGGGCTGATGCGGCCTGCCGGGATATCCCGTTGTTTGGTGCGCGGGTTTTTGGCGTCGACGTCCCTATCGAGGTAGCGGTTAAAAGCCATGGCGGAGTTGCGGGCAAATACCATGCACAACACCATCAGCAGCAGCTTTAGCCAGCTAAATTGGTAGTTAGTGGTGGTTACCGCCAAAAAAAAGCCAATAAAGGCGAAGGGCATGGCGAAGATGGTATGCGCAAATGTGACTAACGAAAGGTATTTTTTCATGCTGTGCAAATATCGAATATCGAACGCCGAATTTCGAATGATGAAATAACGGACAAAAATACACACTTCATCGTTCGAAATCCGATATTCATTATTCGATATTCAAAATATTAATGCCATTTCGCTCTTAAATATTGGTCAGGCCATTTTACCTCGTATCCCAATTCATGCGCAGCGCGCAGCGGGAAATAAGGCTCGCGCAATAATTGACGGGCCAGCATCACCATATCGGCCTGGCCGGTTTGGATGATTTCGTCGGCCTGTTTGGCTTCGGTGATCAAGCCGACGGCTGCGGTAAGTATGCCACTTTCTTTCTTCACTTTTTCGGCAAACTCAACCTGGTAGCCGGGCTTTAGCGGAATTTTTGCTGTCGCGACGTTACCGCCAGACGAGCAGTCGACCAGGTCGATCCCATTGTTTATTAAGATTTTGGCTAAGGCGGAAGAATCATCCGCGGTCCAGCCGCCTTCTGTCCAGTCGGTTGCCGAGATGCGAAGAAATAAAGGATTTTCCATCGGCCATACCTCTTTTATACTTTCGATCACCTCCAACAAAAAACGTGTCCGGTTTTCAAATGATCCGCCGTACTTATCGGTACGTTGGTTGCTTATTGGCGATAAAAATTCATTGATCAGGTAGCCATGCGCGCCGTGAATTTCGATCACATCGAAGCCCGCTTTTAATGCCCTTGCGGCTGCGGCCTTAAAATCGGCTTTAACTTTTTCAATCCCGGTTTTGTCCAGTTCTGCCGGCGCTTCTTCGGCCGGCGTAAACGGGATGGCGCTTGGCGCAACGGCTTTCCAGCCATTGAGCTGGTCGGACGGTATTTGTGCGTTACCATGCCAGGGCAGTTCGTGACTTGCTTTACGGCCGGCATGGGCCAACTGCGTGCCCGCTGCGGCGCCGTGGGCGTGAATAAAATCGGTTATCTGCTTTAGTTTCTCTATATGCTCATCCTTATAAATGCCGAGGTCGCCATAAGAAATGCGGGCCTCGGGCGAAACGGCTGTCGCTTCGGTCATTACCAGTGCGGCTCCGCCTATGGCCCGGCTGCCTAAATGCACCAGGTGCCAATCATTCGCAAAGCCATCCTCACTGGAGTATTCACACATCGGCGAAACAACAAGGCGGTTTTTAAATTCAATGTTTTTAATTTTTAGCGTGGAAAATAAATGAGGCATGATGTATCTTTTTGCAAAGATGGGGTTTGAATATTTGTCAGGGGCAGCCCAAGAGCATTTTTACTGCCAGATGATGGAGAGTTACAGCAGTCAGCGTTAGTAGATGAAATATGGACGGAGGTGTGCTACCACAATTCCTGCCCCGACAGCTATGATTGCATAAACGAACCTGGAGTAGACGAAAAAGATAAACGCTATCAAAATTGTGGCCACATACAAAATTCCTGATAGCATATACGGACCAATTACTTCAATAACGGCACTTTTCGGTATAAAATCACTTATAAGCTGTGCCCTGGCTTGATAATATGCAATAAACGGACTTGCCATAAGTGACAAATTGATAATGATGAGCGCAATAGCCCATTTGCGGGTCGCCGGTTTTAAATCTGCCTTTAACATGATTTGCTTACGAATATAGACCTTTTTATGGGCGGTCAATAACTTCTGGTAAGTCAATACTGAAAAGTATATTGCTTGTTTTTCAATCCAACTTCAGCAGGCATCTGGCTTCTCTCAAACCAATCATACCCCGGTTTCAAGTTTCTCCAGAAGCTGATCACGCTGCTGCCCGCATATTTTTTCATATGCGCCTCATCCATCCTGAATGGGAAAATGTCCAAATGCATCGTTTTTTGCGCACCGGCAAAGGCTTGGTAAATCAGCGTGTATATGTCTTCAATACCTTCATTAGTCATTGCGTAACAACCATCTGAGGCGCATATCCCATGGATCATAATGGCATCGCCTGTGTATCCTTTGGCCCGCTCCAATTTATTTGGATAGCCTATGTTGATAGCCAGGTGATAGGTGCTTGCCGGGTTTAATTGCCCCGGCCGGATGAGGTAAAACCCCTCCGGGCTTTTCAAATCGCCCTTACGGGTTTTGGTACCCAGCCCACCCGAAAAGAAGCAAATGTTATAGCTTTTAAAAAATTTAAATGACCGCCCGCTTTTTACCCATACTTCCAGGGCGTCTTCTTCTTTAAAAATACGAATATAAAGCGGGCTGCCTGGTTTCAAACCTTTGGCGTTAAGCTCATCTTGCAGGCGCGGCCATACTTTAGCGCGTACGTTTTTGGCGAGTTTACTGTCAGGCAACAATGGTTTCGGGCCGATGAGCACCAGGCCCAGCAGCAGGCTGAAGATAAGTTTAGACATCTTGGTAATTGTTTGATTTCGGACTACCTGTCTAAACTTTTTAAACGCAACTTTATTGCATTAAATTAAAACTAAATTTTTAGTCGAAAAAGGTACTCTCTTTTCGATAACTGAATACTTCGAAATTTTACCGCAAAGGGGAGTACGGAGCGGGCACAAACCTAATAGATGATCAATTTTTTTGCTGTGTTCTTTGGGTATTGTTGCTAAACTTAAGTTGCAGCCTTCGTTCGGACTTTTCAAGCTTTACTGGTTTTAACTAATCGTTAGCTCAAAACGTCACATTCACCCCAACGGTGTACAAAAAGTAGGAACCGCTCTGCCCGGTATTGTAAGGCTGGATGATGTAAGGTGTAAAATTGATCTGCCAGGTTTTGATGGCATAAACAAACTGTATGGACCCACTAAGGGCCAGCAGCTCGTATTTTCGCGATTGCGTGGTAGTGACAGTTTGGTTACCCAGGAGGTTGCCAACCAGCGACGTAGTAGTATCCGATTGTGCAAATGATTGGGTGCCGGCATACAACGTTACATCCGGGATCAGCTTAAAGCCATTGTTGGTGTGCCTTGGGTCTTTATATAGCCACACTTCTTTTGATAACTCGACGTCATTAATGATATCGTTCGGGCTATTTTTGCCGAAACGATAGCTGGCAGCTGCGGTTAGCTTAATAATATCGTCCGGGTTAGCATGCAGCTGCCCGTCGATGGTGGCATTAAACGTTGATAAAATGATTGGGCTGTTGGCAGTGATAAAATATTTTGTGGCCGATAGCACCCCCCCGTATTGCTTCGCTTTATCGAACGAAAAAACGTAGCCGGGCGTAATACTTGCACCTTCGGCCTGGCTTTTTGAACCATTCAGGTCGAAATAGCCGATGGCGCTTACAAAAAATCCTTTGGTGGAAATAAGTGAAACCATTGGCAGTAACACCGGCACACTGGTCGGGTCGCGGCGACCGGCATAAGTGAGGTCTGAAAGGTAGATCAGTCCAGTGTTGACAAATAAAGTCTTGTTGGGTGGTTTGTTTGCCGCGGTATCTGGTTGTAATTGCTGCTGGCCCATCGAAAACAATGGCAATACCAATAATATCAGCAGGAGTTTAGGCTTGTACATGGCTTAAATGTTAATTTGTAAAAATCAAAAAGGCCGGGGTACGGCCTTTTTGATTTAATAATGAAGTCAGTTATTTTTTAGTTACAGCAGCGCCGGCTGAAGGTTTTGATGAACCCGACAGGCTAACGTATTTCTTTCCAGCCTTAACGGACGTGTATGTGGATGAAGAACCTTTTGCCGAACCGTTCAATTTTTTGGAGCTTGCGGAAAGATTGCCGCTGCCGCTGATAGAGGTGCTGCCCGAGGCACTTACCCTGGTGTTTTTTACAGCTTTACCTGTTTTGCTGACAGCAGCTTTGGTTGCAGCTATCGCTCTTGTTTTTTTTGCATTGACCGAAGCCTTTGCGTTTGACGAGGCTTTGCCGGCCCCACTAAAAGTACTTTTTGCAGTGCTATTTACCTTGCTGCTGTTGGCATTAGCCATTGCTTTACCATTGGCAGTTGCCGAACCAGCAATGCTTGCACTGGTTTTGCTCACATCGGCGCTGCCGTTTGAATTTAATGAACCGTTTAACGATGAACTGCCTTTTGACAGGCTAGCTTTGGTAGAAGCGGAGCCGTTTGCACTGGCGTCGTTTTTATCAGCAGTAACGCTAAGTGCATCGGTTGAGGCGGCTGTTGTGCTTACCGATGTTGCCTGGCTTTGACTGGCTTGCACGGCGTTTTGAGCAGTAGCGCTTACCTGCCCGCCTACATTGGTTGCCTGGTTTTGTGCGGCCTGCACAGCTGCCTGGGCTTGGTTGGCAACTTTGGCGGCCACGTTTGTCGCGGCCTGTGTAACTACTTTTTGAGTAGTAGCTGCATTAACGGTTGGCAATACAGCCTGCGTTACAACTTTGGTTGCGGTTTGGGCGCCAACATTCAATTGTGCCAAACTTGCTTTTGACGAAAAAATTATAACTGCAAAAGCAACTAATTTGATTACGTTTTTCATGATGTTTCTAATGGGGTTAATAGACATAATATCTTACATGATATCTGGGGGATAATTTGCAAAGGCCATGCCATCGGGCGGTAAGTTGGTTTTTTTGCCTTTGAAAATAAAAAAACAAACACCCAATAAAGGAAAGTGAATAGAAAAAGCTACAAAATAAGCTCACAATATTTTATCGCCAATTGTTTCCAACAGCCCAAAAAGGGTTTCGCGACGTTTCGCAATAGTTAAATAGCCGCAGCCGCCGGGGAAATGATTGAAAATTATGAACGCATTGTGAATGCCTTTGCAGGAATTATATAAAGATGGCTTGCAAATTTTAGCCCGCGCGGAATTGGGGGTCTAAATGGCAGGAAAATCTTCTGAGACGCTAAAGGGGCCTGTCGGCCTGCAAATCGAAAATCCGAATTCCGAAATCAAATTAAATACCCAACACCTGCTTCAATTTCACATAACCCGTTTTACTAACCGGAATTTTAGCCCCTGATTTAAGGATGGCCAAGTGGGCGTCTTTTTCATAAGGATCGATTCGGGTAATCTGTTGTATGGCTACCATGTACGAGCGGTGCACACGTACAAAATAGCGGGGGTCCAGCGTGCGCTCAAAAAAGTTCATGGTCTTGTTTTTCAGGAACGAGCCTTCGGGGGTGTAAACACTCACATAATCATCATCGGCCGCCAGATACTCTACGTCCTGCACCGGAATGATCTTTACTTTAGTGCCGGTTTTTACAACAATTCGCTCATGCTGGGCTGGGGAATTTGTGGTTTCCAATAGATCCACGGTATTCCTGGCAGCTGCGGGCGTCGGGGCCTGCGCTAAATATTTTTCAACAGCTTTGTGAAAGCGGTCTTTATTAAACGGCTTTAACAGGTAATCAACCGCGTGGGCCTCAAATGCCTTTATAGCGTATTCGTCAAATGCAGTTGTAAATATCACGGCGGGCGCAGTATCCACCAATTCAAGCATCTCAAAGCCGTTTATTTTGGGCATCTGCACATCTAAAAAAATCAGGTCAGGCTGGTATTGCTGGATGGCTTTCAATCCTTCAAAGCCATCGTTACATTCCTGTAAAACCTCAATCTGGCTAAAATCCTGCAGGTATTCCCTTACAACCATACGGGCCAGGGGCTCGTCGTCAATAATGAGTGCACGTTTCATATATTACAGCTGCGGTACTTTAATAATAGTGGTAAAGATATTATCATTTGCGTAAGTTTCCATCAGATCGTTGCGTGCAAAAAGTAAATAGAGCCTGCGCTGAACACCTCTCAACCCGAAACCGGTTCCCTGCTTGGGCCGCGAAGTTTGCGGGTCGTAGGGATTTTGTATGATCAGGTTTAAAAAGCTGCCGTCCATTTCGGCCCTGATGCTTACGGTTACGTCTCCGGTGGTGTCGTACAAGCCAAACTTTATAGCATTTTCCACGATCGGTTGTAAAAGCATGGACGGCAGTAAAGCCGTTTTTGCCCGTTCGTCGCTGCTGATCTCTGTTTGCAACCGGTGCCCGAACCGGACCTTCTCAATGTCCAGGTATAAATTCAGATGGTTTAATTCGTCGGTTAAGGGTACCAGCAACTGATCGTCTTTTTTTAAAGTTCCGCGCAGAAAATCGGAAAGTTGGTGGATCATTCGCCTCGCTTCATCCGGTTTGAAGCCGATAAGCGCGTTGATGGAGTTAAGGCTGTTAAACAGGAAGTGCGGTTGCAGCTGTTGTCGCAAGTTGTACAATTCGGCATCGCGGGCTAATTTCTCCGCTTCTGCCTTGCGCTTTTCGTTATCCTTTTGGTCCAGCAGGGAATAATAAATAATGCTGATCATACCCACCCAGCCTATCGCCAGGAAATCAATAAAGGCCCGGATAAAGATAGAGCTGATCAGGAACCGGTTGTATTGGGCATCCGAAGTTAATAAGGGTAATATCCAGCGGCATCCCAGGGCGCAAATGGCAGCCAGCGCTGCGTGCCATATCAGGATATTTACATAACTCCCGCTTGCAGGCTGGTAGTAGCGCAGATTATTGTTGATCAGCCAGCAGGCAGCGGCGAGCAAAACAGTATTGACAATGGCATCGGTTGCAGAAATATACCAGTTAGGGAGTGAGTTATGTACAATATAGCTTTGCGCCGCGGCCCATATCAGTCCGCAGAGCAAAGCTGCCGCATAAAGTCTTGAGCTGGTTGGTGAAGCCAATGTTAGTTGATTTAGTTGACTATGCTGACTTAGTTGATTAAGTTATCTTGTAAAGAGCTGGCTTAATCAACACGATCAATCTAATGCTATTTAAAAACTGCGGATATCAATCCCGGCGAATATCGAGACGCCTTTAAGGACTAAAATCTTTTCGCCATTTAAAGGGGCGGTTAATTTGATACGTTTATCATCCACGCTTGCAAAAACCGCCGCGATGTCTGATACTACCTGCCAGTTTGACGGTACGATGATCTTTACCCCGCCGAATATTTGTGTAATATCGATAAACACACGGCCATTAATGTCTGCCTGTGTAAAGTCGAGCTCCGCACCGCCAAAAATATTGACGATATCCCCGCCTTTAAAATCCTTTGAAAGTATGGTCTTTTTTACCCCGCCGAATACAGAAACCGCGTCTATAAAGTCATCACCTGATGGCGGATAGCCTGATTGTCCCTGGGGTGGCACTTCAGTATAGGTGGTGTCTGAAACGGGCGGGTTGTTCGGATCCGGCGCAGCACCTGAATTATACCGATGGTCCCATTTATTTTGGTATTTAAAGCTCCATTCGTTCTTATCATAGGGACTATGTCTTCTAAGGATTATCCATAGGCCAAAGCCAATAAGTGCAACCGGCCAGATGACGTCGGAAGAGTGGTGCAGATTTGCAGAGATCATAAAAACCACACCCAGGCCTATCAGTATTAAAGATGAGGGCTTATGAAAATTATTTCTTGCTCCGATAACCAGGCCCCAAAATACCAGCCATAGCGGCCACAATTCCAGGTTGTCTGGCAAAAAAAAGAAATGCAATTGTTTGAGGAGCATGATGCAACCAAACCCAAGCAATACAAGGCCGGCAATAGCTCGGCCGTTGCGGGGTGGTTGCTGCTGATTTATGTTGTTGTCCATTGTCTGTTACAAATTAAATGTTATCCAAAACTAAGGCAACAATAAGCATGCGCCAAATGAAAACTGGCAGCCTGTTTAAACAACTCGGTGAGGGCTGATAATTTGTCGGTGAAAAAATCGGAAAATTTTGGGGCATTGTGTCTGGTGTTTTAGCGGTGTTTAATAAGGGTTACCTCAACGTTCCAATCGGCCCCGCTGGCGATATGGTAATTTTTTGCAAAGTCGCCCATATTTAGCGCGAACGACAGCTGTAATAAACTGTTAATATACGCCAATGGTTTTCCTTCCGCAACTTCGCCAAACGTTTTCGAATAGGGCATATCGCCGCTGTAAACCTGTTTGCTTTTGTTGAAAATGACCAGGTGTATAATATCTCCATACCTGGGGTTCAATTTATCGAAAAGCGTGTCGGGAATGTTGGTCCAGATGTTACCGTATTGCACATCGAGCGCCGGAATATCACCTTTTATTCGCTGTCCGTTTAAAACCGCGTCCTGGTAGGGGATAGCTACAACTTTTGGTGGCAACAGCGGCCCCACCTGCCCGAAAGTAATAACTCCCGCTGCCAACCGGGCCCCGGTATAGCTGTACACGTCGCGGCCATGAAAGGTATTTGATTTTTGCGAATCTTTGCGCCGGTTTACGTTCTCATCTATTTCTCGCAACTCAGCTATGCCAAGTGATTTGGCAACCAATGTTAAAGTGCCGTTGTCGGGTGTTACAATGAAGTGCCCCGATTTGGTTTTCAGTACCACCGATTTTCTTGATGTACCGACACCAGGATCCACTACGGAAACGATCACCGTGCCCGCGGGCCAGTACTTTACGGTCTGCTCCAGGCGGTAGGCAGCTTCCCATATATTGTATGCAGGTATCTCGTGGGTTATATCGAATAATTTTAAATCGGGTGAAACTTCCATGGCGACACCCTTCATCTCGGAAACAGCACCGTCTTTAAGGCCAAAATCGGTTTGGTATACCACCATTTTGTTTTGAGCAAAGCTTAAACGGCAGCCAAGCAAAGCGAACGCAAACAGTAATGTTTTAAAAGTTATCTTCATGCAGTTTTACCGCTGCAAAATAATGGTTTAAAAACACATATCGGATATTTATCGCCCAAAAGAACATGAATTTACGAGAAAGGATAGAATCCTAACACGCGGCCATGTAATCCTGCCGCTACATGGTAACCATTAAATACAAAGCCGGACGAATTTAACCGCCCGGCCTAACCTATTTATAAACCAAACTAAACTATTTAACCTCGTTGTAATCTGTATAACTATTGTTGGGATATTCGACAGCGGCGGGCTTGTTATGTTTGGTGATCATGTACGCACCCATGCCGATAATAGCTGTCGGCCATATTAACCGGCCTCCGCCTGGAACATGGCGAGTTACCAGGAATGCGGTACCTAAAACCACCAGCCAAACCCAAATCGGTTTTCTGAAGTTGTATTTACCGCCCAGGTAAACGCCGTATGCGATCATCCACATCGGCCAGCTGAAAAGCCAGTGCGGCACAAAAAACCAATCCATTTGCCTGATGAGCAACATGCTGCCAACAGCCAGGATAATGATGCCGGCCATAACCCTGCCGTTGTTTGGGGTGTTTGGGGTGATGTTGTTAGTTTCCATTTTATTTGTTTTGATTGATACCCCAAAATTAAGATAGGATTAAGCGCATGTAAAGACATTCCTGGCAGGATAGGAGCGGGCATCGGTGTGAGGGGATAAAAAGTCGGTGAAATAGTATCGTCGCAAAATAAAAAACAGCATCTTCCATTCAGAATGCTGATTTTCGATGAACTATCACTTTTCTGCTTTAAAGCGGAAGAGTTAATTGGACATCCGAAGTACCATCCCCGCCAAATTGAAGGGTCGCGATGGTCTGACATTTACCACCAGTAATTTTTCTTCTTAAAAGTGACATTTCACTGGCTCGGAAGGTGGAGACGTACTCCTCAGCTCTCCACTCTTCCCACGCTTTACTATGCTGACTTTCCAGCATTTGCCTGGCGATAGTTAAATGTGGATTTTTAATAAACCTCGGTCTTTCGCGTTCTGTCGGCTGCAAAAGTTTGCTGAACTTGGTTTGCATGTCATTTACTATTTTAACAATCGGCGCCTTTGTTGACACGTTTACAAATATTGTTTGTGGGGGAAACTGACCAAAGCCATTCAGCTGTACATCAAACGGAGTTATAGATTTGGAAAAACGCTCAAAATATTCCACAATTCGTTTTTCGTTCATTTCAAATTGCACAAAATTTATCAAGGTTATATGTGGAATTAAGCTGGCGGCATACTCGCAGCCATATCGTATTTTAAAAATATTTTTTATCTCGGATAAAGAAGCGGATGTAACCTCGTCCGGAGAAATGACCAGTAAATACTCGAATAGTATTTTTGCCAGTTTATTTAGTCTCTGTTGATGAGACTCGTAATTCATTTCGGACATATTAATGCTTTAAGGTTTTACATTGGAACATTTAATGGGATATAAAAATACTAAATTTTACTCTCAATGGTCTTTGGATTCCAAATCGTTTTGGGAGAATCACCAGGAAACGACTTAAGCTGACGCAACAGCAGATGGTTGAGGCTCCGGTGGAAGTTTTTTGGCATAAGTTTTTAGAAAAAGCAAAAAACCACCTTCCCAATACAGGAACGTGGTTTTTACATCTATGTGATCCTGCTGGGACTCGAACCCAGGACCCCAACATTAAAAGTGTTATGCTCTACCGGCTGAGCTACAGAATCGGGCTTTAAACCCCTTGGTTTAAAGTGGTGCAAATATAGGACTATTCAATTTGGTGTGCAAGGCTAATTTTAATTTATTTTTTGGCCCTGCTAAGCCCCTAATTTGCTGTGTTTTATAGCTTCAACAAGCCGATGGCGCCATTGTTTCCGGCAAGTAATACTAATTTACCGCGCTTTGCTTTGCGGCATACGTTATAACTGGCGTCGTCAATTTTTGCCCATGTTTTGCCACCATCGGTGGTAATATTGCTGCCGGGGGTGCCGGTGGAAAGGAATGTGTTGCTATTTAAGTTTTCAACACATGATTGGAAACCGCGCGGACCATTTGATGGCAATCCATTATAACCAGCGGGAGCTGATTCCGGCATCAGGAAGGCTACGGAGTCGGTCTTTTTGTCATTTTCGTAATCGCCGCCGACTACAACAGACTCATCCTTGCCAAATGCAACCGAAAAAGCACCCCTGCTTTGTTTGCCGTTGGTTAAGGGTAGGGACACTGGTAGCCAGATTTTTTTTGGATTGTCGGGCGACATGAGTGCCCTGCTATGGCCACCGCCCGTCACTATGGTGATCAGGCCATTTAACCTGAGGCAGGTTCCACTTGCGGCGAAGGCTGCCTCGCCTGGCAGGGCGGCCGGCGCCCCATCAACCGGCCTCCAGCTTTCTCCGCCGTCGTTTGTCTCCATCAATAAAAATTTGCCTTTTATAGGGTCGCCTAAAACCATACCGTGATCTTTATTTGCAAAGTCCATCGCATCAAAAAAATACCCAGTATCTGTATTTTTATATTTTACCTGCCAGTTGGCGCCGCCGTCAGTGGTTTTTAAAATAAGTGCCGGAGTGCCCGAACTCATGATGATGGCCTCTTTAGCCGAAAATGCCTCAATATCCCTGAAGTCGGCTTTTTCAAAGCCTTTAACCTGTTCCCATTCCCAGGTTTTGCCGCCGTTGCGGGTAATGGCGATGGTGCCTTTGCTGCCGCTGATCCAGGCGACGCTGTCGTCAATTACAGAAAGCCCGCGGATGCTGGTAGGTTTGCCTTGCTGCAGCAACGTAATGGTTTGCCCGAAACAGGTAACTGAAACCAGGAAGAAAAGGGTGGAAACGATTAAGAGGCGGTAAAATGGGTTCATTTATGTAAGAATAAATCGTAACCGAAGATAAAGTTGCAGCGTTTTGGGAATGTGCCCGGAACGAGATTCGAACTCGTACAACCTTACGGATGCCACCCCCTCAAGATGGTGCGTCTACCAATTTCGCCACCCGGGCTTTTTTATAAATCGAAAGTCTTAAGCTGAAAGTCGCAAGTCATTTAAATAGACTTTTAATTTCAGACTCAAGACTTTCGACTTGAACAGGATGTGCCCGAAGAGAGACTCGAACTCTCAAGAGACAATTCTCAACGGCTTCTGAGACCGCAACGTTTACCAATTTCGCCATCCGGGCATTTCTGCTTAAACCAGCGTTTAACAGGGATGCAAATATAAAACTTTCGGGCAAAATTAAATGGAATAAATATTAAAAACAGATGAAGATGTTTAGGTCACTTTAATTTTAAGCAACTAACGACAATGAATTAGGGAAACTAACGGCCGGCCGGCGTTTTTGCCGAAATGAGCAATGCGGGGTAAACTGGTTGGGATGATTTACTGTTAAACGGCGCCGTTTTGCCAAATTTGATCTCATCCACTTCGCGTTGAAGCAGCACCATTTGATCTTCGAGCAGCTTGATGCGCATGTTGTAAATGCGTTCCTCCGTTTTTTGCGTGGTGCTGATGTCGCGGATATCACTGCGCAGGCCAAAGTAAGTTGTCATCACCGACGCGACCATACTGGCAGTACCCATGATGGTAACCGCCAGGTTCCTTATCGTGATTCCTTTTAATTCACGGTGTTCAATCGCGGTCATGTATCTGTCTGTTAATTAGTTACTTGGTTGGTTAACGTAAAAAGGTTTGGGAGAAGCGCCTAAATGACCGCAGAACGGTTTAACTATTAGGCAGGTGTGATCATTTTGGCCGGGGTAAAAAAGTTTTTGCCCAGATAGGACAAGCCCGCTGCAGCGGCAACGCCGCCAATTGTTTTCCAATCGAACGAAAAGGAACCGGCACGGATGGCGCTTTCAATACCAGTGATCGCCGCGCCGCCGGCTGAAACCAGCAAGCCCTTGCCGAGGTCGGCCAGGTTTAAGGAGAATAGGGGTGAAGTTTTCATATGTATTAGTTTGATTTTGAGTAAGAGTTTATATGTAGTATTCTGAAATTTTGGGCAACCTTAGTTTCCACAGCAGATATAAACATCATTTGTGATATTAAGCTGTATTTCCTCCCCGCCAACTAAGATGGATTTAAAACAGCGGGCTAAAATCACACAGTTACAAGACGGCCTGAATAAGTGTGAACGGCGGGTTCTTGAATGCTAAAGACAGGGTAATTGAAAAGGTAATACATATAGCCTTACAAAATATAACCATAATGAACGATAATAGCTTTTTCTTACAATCTTTATGGATTAGTAAGTGCGAAGCCGTTTGAATTGAGCGTGGCTGGTGACGTTAGGGTATAAGTCCCTTTTACCGATACATTTCCTAAAAGCGTTTTGACCCCCGATCCATTTAAAGTCAGATTCTTATAACCCGGTGACGTAGTATCAGACGGAGCTGTGATATTCTGAGCGCCGGCCGCTCCATATATAAATGTGTTTGTCGCTTGATTGCAGTACAATTTCCCCGTCTGCATAGGCTCCTGTGTATTTGCATAAAAGAAAATCCCATTGTTGATAAATACAGAGAAAGCACTATCGCCATTCAATATTCCGGTATTGGTTATGATACTACCTCCGCTGGTAAATGTTACCGTTATCGCCCCACTTATTAAATACTCACAGGCTGATAACCCACCATTAAAGGCTGAAAAACTTACGAATTGGCTATTAGTTGAAAATTTCCATATCCCGGTTCCCGTATAGCAAGCAGAGGCATGTATATCCATTCCACCCGTGAACTCTACATTAGCATTCCCTGTTCGTAAATCAAACCCGGTTGTAATACCAGTACCGATCTCTGCAAAACCACTGAAGAGTATACTTGAAAAAGAAGTGGTGAAAAAATCACCGTTATTAGTAAATGTACCCGCCACTGAAAGATTATTACCACTACAATCAAATACTCCGTTATTTGTCATATTGTACGAAAGGGTGGTATTTGAGCCGAGTTTTTTTGTTCCTGTACCGGATATGACTAACCCGGCATAAGAAGAATAAGGCAGAGTTAGAGCTCCATTGAACATATACCCTAATGTAGATGTAGAAGTTGAGGCATAGTTAAACACCCCGGTACTCATAGGCGTCGCACTATTTCCTAAATACAAAATTCCGGTGTTGTTTAATGTGGATCCTGATGAAGTACCGTTTATCGTACCATTTACTGGAACAGATGAGTTACCTGCCCATGTTAAGGTTATTGCTCCACTAATAACTATATTAGCACTCCAGGAACCGCCTAAATACGCAGAGAAATTGGCAGTTTGATTATTAGTTGAAAAGCTAAATGTGCCCGATCCTGTAATAAATTGGAAAGTGTGGACCTGAAAACCGCCTCTGAATTCGATGTTAGTATTCCCAATACTTAAATCTGTATTGCCTTCAAAATCTACATTTCCAACAAATAAAATGCTACCTGTAGATGAGTTTTTTGAAAAGAGGAATTGTCCAACTGTGCCTATTGTCGATGTTCCGTTAACTATTAAATTATAAGCCCCAACCTCGTAATTACTCTGCTGACTGAAATTGCCGCCAATAGTAATATCTGTAACCTGATATTTTTTCCCGTTTTGAGTGGTCAAGTGATGATATGGAATATTTAATAGGAATTGGTCCATACTCCCATTGTAGATAACCGTCGAAAAGCTTCCGGCGTTGAAGTTGGCAGCTGGAACAAGATTATTGTATCCGTTTAAAATTAAATTGTTGGATTGTAAAGAAAGGTCCAAATATCCACTTCCGCTAACTTGCAGATCATTGTTTATTGTAATGGAGAAAGCAGAAAGAGCGGCCCCCTGAAGTTTGCCAGAGATATACATATTATTCACCGCTATATTGCTGTCCATGGTGATAATGTGATTTATATAAACGGTGTCGCCAAGTTGAGGGATTAAAATAAGTTTCCTGTCTAATGCATTCGACATCCATGTGTTGGGATTACTCCAATTTCCATCTGCCACAGAATACCACACATTTGCCTTACGGGCCATGAACAGGCCAAAGGGAGCCGTTGAAATAACTGAGACTTCGTACATGATCAGAAATTTCTTTGTTTAGCCATTACATAAACTGCGGCGGAAGTAAGCGCGGTGTTCGCTACGGAGATAGCTACGCCGCTTTCCAGGGTCATAACGCGGTTGCCGGCCAGGTCAAGGTCGAACAACTGGGGCGCCAGCGCGGCCAGCGAGCCAGCAGAGGTTGTACCATTATTGCCGGCGTTGCCGGCTACCTGCACCTGCACTATTTTGTTTTGCGCAGTAGAGGTTGACCCCACATACACATCAAAGTTTACTGCGGAACTACCCAGGTTGCGGAAGATGAGGTCGGTTATCACGCTGGCGTTGGTGCTGCCGGTTGTTACCTGGGTAACGGTATTAGCGGCCGTTCCGGATGCGATATTAACCGCAGGATAGCTTTGCGTTAAAGTGGCAAATGAGGTGGTATTTGATGAACTGGTCATAGTTTTGAGTTAGTGATTTAGTGAGTTATTGAGTTGTGATTTTTCCTTTCACCTTTCACCTTTTTCCTTTCGCCTTTTTATAGCGTTGTTTGGTAAAAGTTGTATGAAAGAGCGGTGGAACCACCTGACGGAGGATTGATCCATCCTGCATCGTAGCTGGTATTGGAGTTTTTGGCCAGTACCTGCCCGGTTGTTCCGCCGGAGGGGAGCACTTTGCCCGTTATGGAGTTGATCTGCGCCTGCAGCTTGCCGAAAGCGGATAAAATGCTATCAGTTGCAGTAATGGCCGACGCAGTGCCAAAACTGATGCCGGTTAATACGGCCGCCAAAACCCGGGCTACGGTAAAATACAGGTTGGTGGTTCCTTCGGGCACCGCATCGGTACTACCCGGGGAAGCGACGAGCTGTATATAAGTGGAGCCGCTCCAGCGGTATTCGTAATTGGTATCCTGTGCAATGTAGATGATGTTGGTTGCGCCGGTGCCGGGAAATGCTGCCAGGTTAGCAAACTCCTGCACTTCGTCAACGTAAGCAGGCAACTGGGCAGGCGGTACCCTGCCGCTGCTATCAAGGCTGGGGTAGCCGTTTGGCTGTGCTTTGTTAGCAGTGTTTTCGGGCGTAAAACCAAGCGAATTTTGTTTAGCAGCCAGGGCCGATGCCAGGTTCGCATTGTCGGCTGGCAAGCCTGTTAGGTTAGCGAAAGAGTTATCCTGCCAGATGGTATTATAGTCGGTATTATCAAATTTAGCCAACACCTGGCCGGTGGTACCGGCGCCGGGGACGCCGATACCTAATAATGATAAGCCAGTACCCCAAACACCGCCGGTTTTAGGGCCAAAAAGCATATAGCTGGAGGTATTGATGTAAAAATTACCGTTAACCCCGGTGGAAGTGTTGGAGGGATTCGTAGTACCGAAAAGGATAGTGTTGCCGTTGGTCCCGTTTGTGCCATTGGTACCCGGGGTGCCCTGCGGCCCCTGGGGCCCGGTCGCCATTGAAAATACCTGCGACCAGGCCCCTGCAGTTTTTTGATAAAAGATGCCCGTATGGGTATCGATATAGCTGTCTGAATTTTTGCCGATGGAGGTTCCCGGAACTCCCGATCCATAGAGCATGGCGCCGTCGGCGCCGTTGGCTGCTGAGATGGTGTATACGACCGCCCAGGTGCCGGAAACTTTTTGCGCGAATGAACCGGCTGATGTGTTTACAAAAACATCGCCGTTATTGCCCGTGGTGTTTTGCGGCAGCGTTGTACCGAACGAGATTTTGGCCCCTGTGGTAAGGTTAGCCTCCAAAAACTGAAGCAGCAGGGTAAATGTGTATTGATAGTCGGTACCGCTATCAACCAATACCGAGACATCCGACGCGTTGATGGCGGTGGCTACCGGAAGTTCGCTTATTTTTTTATCAGTTGGCATTAACTAGGATTTTTCGCTTTTTTTAATTTGTTTTTTATTGGCGCTCAAGAAGGCTCCGCCGTTTTTAAGATTTGATTGATTTTAAGATTATGGCGGACGGCAAACTACCTGATCAATTCATGAACTCGGTGATGGGCAGGTAGACATCGGCTCCAGTAGGATCATAGCCGGATGAAAAGTTGAAATTTGTCCGGTCGATGCTTCGGATGCGGGGGCCGGATTGTCGGCTGCTTTTGTTTTTGCCGTTGTATTGCCATAGCGGGAAGTCGGCTTTGTTATCCCACAAAAACTTCTCCACTTCATTAGCGTGGGCGTTGGCTACGCTGCGTTGCTGTTGTACCAGCTTTACAATATCTTTAGGTGCGACCGCGTCGGCGTTGTCATGATGTTTTAAAACAGGGCCGGTGGCGGTGTAATGCACGGCATCTGCTTCTATAAACCTGGCGAAAGTAAAATAGACCAGGGTAGGCAACAGCCCCTCGTACAAAACAATGTGGCCGTATTTGTCCAGGTATTCGCTGCCATTTAAAAGATCTTTGTAAGGTTGCGGGGCTGAGTCCTGCAGGGTGCCATCTGAGTTGAAGTACTGCATAAAATCGTAGAATAGCGCATGGCCCAGGAAAGGCTTCAAGTCGAGGTCCTGCGCTTTTTTGATAAAAACATTCAGGCGCTCAGGTTTGATGTTTACGGAGATGTCCTCGTAATTCTGGAAGGTGGAGGGGTTGATGAGATATATGGCGTTCATGGGGGGGTGATTAAGTTGGATTGAGTTGATTAAGTTAAGTAGGTTAGTTTTATTTAAGTTGAATGTTATAACTCAATCAACTTAATCCAACCTAACCAACCAATTAACTAACAAGGCACATCGCCTCTGCCTCTGCTTGTTTAAAGCCGTAGGCATAAACTAAGGTGGCTACTTTGTTTTCGGCGGGGATTGCGGCAAGGAGTAATTGGTTGATGCTGGCGCCGGCTTTTATGCCTGCTATATCGTCGGCGATGGTGGCGGGCACCTGCAGGATATTCCAGTTACCGGCCGGGTTGATCTTCGTGTAGAAATGGCTGAAGATCTCAGCGAAGGTTTCGGAAAGTTCGAGCCTGTCGGGCGCGGTATTGTCGTTAAACTCGCGGATCGCTTCTTTCTTTTCGCTGCCGTTGCTGAGGCCCGAGGAGTTTTCGGGATTGATTAGTTCTTTCGGAACAGAAAAACCTTTAATGATGCGCGCCTCCACCGATTTTTCAGTCGTCTCAAATAATTTGTCGTTATTCTGGATAGAGTAGGGCTTAAATTCAGGCTTTGAGTTTTCGTCCTCATACTCAATCACGATGATCTTTTGTGCACTTTTTGCGCCCTGGAACGATCCAAGATCTTTTTCAAGCTGTGATGGGACATTTGTGTAGGGCAGGTCGGCGCCTTCAGGTTGGCTGTTATCAGCCTCTTCGCGCCTGGACTGCATAAAAAGCATCGTCGAAGGCAGGAAGCCGGTGGTGACTTCCCGGTTGTTGAATATCTTGATACCTGCTTCGGTTTCAAAGTCTTCCCAAACACTGTCGGCTTCTATCAGCGGGTAATCATCAACCTCCGGGTTAAAATAAAATAGCTGCCCTTTATATTTATCCCAGCCGCCGGCCGCCAGTACTTGTTTTTTGATGGATTGAGGGTTTGGGTCGTATCCGTCCAGGAAGGTGATCTTGCTGCGCATGATATTTTTCCAGGTTTTGCGGCCCCAATCTGAATATAACGCGAATTTCCCGGCAGTTGTCGCGTCGTCGGTATCGCCCATGCGAATATCCTCAAACTTGACATAACTTACGGATGCGACCTTATAATTGGCGTTATAGTTTACATGTATGCCAAATCCGGTGAACAAAGCTTTATCGGTAGCAATGGCCTTTAACAATTTAGCCAGCGTTAGCCCTTTAGCGTTAACCACGTGTTTGCCCAGGCCGGGCAATTCAAAACCGTTGCCGGCGATGAATTTTGCCCGTTTGTTCCAGCAATCCTTAGCGGTGGGCGAGGCGGCAACTAACTCGAGCATCCGCTGTGGGTAGGCATTGTCGACGTCGTAATTGAGTATGCCAAAAGTTTGATTGGGCCTTACAAAAATCCTTCGCTCAATTTGTGGTAAATAGGTCTTCATGGGTTTGTTGTAATGTTTGAATGTTGGAAGGGTGTAAAGTTGTTTGCCCCGGGTATGGCAGATGGGTCCCGTCTGTTGCTACCGACGAATCATGTTGCAATGTTTTAGAGTGATCGGGCTGAACAGTTTCATTTTCGGTTAACGTTGCAACATTACAACCTTCCAGCTTTTCAACAAATAACTCAGCGATATACGGATACTTTTCCAGGTACCACTCGACTTCTTCGTCACTCAGGTTTTCATTGGTATGAATGGCCGGCGAACGCGGGGCAAACTGGTGGCAGCCGGGTTTTAGTTTATATTTCTTGTTCATAATGCATCGTTCAAGGTTGATGGATCATAGTTCATGGTATGTTTAGTTCATGATCAATGTGCTATCAACCATGAACTATGAACCATTTGCTAGCTTGCTACCAAGGCTTCAATTGCGGCAATAGTGCTGCTATAAGTAGCCGGGCCGCTGGTTGGCGGGATGGATACCGCACGCGGTGGATATGGCTCGCGCAATTTATCCGGGTTGGTTAGTTTGAGCTTGTAGCCACCATCAACGGTTTCGTCGGCTGCGCTGCGTTCGGCATCGGTAAGGATGAGGCCGTTTACGGCACCGAAAAGTTCAATAGCGGAATCGCTGGAGCTGAAGTTGTTGACGGTGATGGCGCATACACGGCCATACCCCATAGCCATCAGCTGTGCTTTGATATCGACAGAAAAACCGGCGATGTTAAAATCGATCTCCTCGGTATACCGGGGGCCGACGGACGTTTTGGCGAGCTTGGACGATGTGTTAAAACTATTGTTGGTGCCGTCGAATTTATAAATATGGGCACCGGTTGCAGCAGTTAAACCGGTTACGATAAGTGGGTTGGTGGTATCGTAAGTGAGGGTGATATCGCCCTGGTTAAAGATGTAGATCACATCCTCGATGCCGGCGGTTACGGGGGCATCAGTACCTAAACTGAAGCCTGCGTTTATTTTATTGTAAATGGACATTGGAATTAATTTAACCCCCTGGCCCCCTAAAGGGGGTGAAGGAAGTATGGTTTGAAATTTGATTAATATGGAGAACAATTTACACCCCCTTTAGGGGGCTTGGGGTTTAAGCTGACAGGTAAAAAAGCTCGTTGGCAAACTTGAAGTTTACGGCGGCTTTCATGCGCGCTTTCATGCGGACAACGTTGTCGTTGGTGTAGGGCTTCATGTAAACGGTGGAGAGTTCGGAAGCATCGCCCAACAGGTCCACGCCCAGGAACAGGTTTGATGAACGGGCGCCCAGGATGGTATTTGCCTGCCAGTGATTCATGATCTGCAGCGCCAAACCAAGGTAGTCCATCTTTTTTACATCGGTAAAGGCATTGATAACGTTGAGCGCTTTGTTGGCCTGTGCCTGGGCATAAGCGTAGCCGATATGCAGCGGGATTTGCAGGTTGAAATCGTCCTGGATGCGATCGGCCGGGTCGAGCTGTGAATAAACGCTGCCTAAAACGGATAGCACATTGCTCACATTGATGTAGCTTATGGTAGCTGCTGTGGCTGTGCCGCTGAACGAGGCAGCCAGGCGGCTGTTGATCTCGTTGTAGTTGCGCACCAGTTTAAAGGAGGTTGCATTTACCACTTGTATAAAGTACGATTGTCCCTGGATAGGAATGCCCGGCGCGCCGTTGGTAATATCCTTACTTGTACCGGTTACTGCAGTTACTGTCACTACGTCGCCGTCTGCTAAGGTTGAAGTATCGCTAACGGTTACCACACCGTTTATATCAACGCCGGTAGCGGTCATTGAAGTTGCAGGTTTTGCCAGGCTCACTTTGTAAACTCCTGATGCAGTGGCGATACTGGGTAAAAGCCCGGTAAAGCCAGCCGTAAACGTTGCTTCCTTTGTGGATCCTTTGCCCAGCCAGTACAGGCGCTCATTGGCGATCTGGATTTTGGTGAGATAACGCTGCACCATAAAGTCGGACAGGTCGACAACGCCTTCATAATCCAGAAATGCGCCGGGCTTTAAACTTTGGGCTTCCCATGATTGGATCAGTTTATCCCATTGTTCCTGTTTCATAAATTCGTAAACTACGGGGTCCAGGTAGCTTTCGGTTTGCAGCGCGGTTGTGCCCTGGTCGTGGAAAGTGCCCGAAGGGTCCTGCAAAACCACGTCGTCATCCACATCAAGGATGATCTTGCGCGATTTTACGTCATTAATAACGGTCAGTAGTCCACGCTTAACGGAATCGGCTTCCAAAAGCGTGCTGGCCATAAACCCAGCCAGCGCTTCGCCGGCATAGGTGTTGTTTGTAAAGGTGAATTGAGCCATTTGAGTTTTTTTGGGTGTAATTATTTAATTGGTTTAGTAGCAGTGGTGAGTGGCAGTAGCAGTCAGGGTTTAGGAATAAACTACTGCAACTGCTACTTAACACTGCCACTTATTTAGCGACCGCTTTCCTCACTGCATTTTGGGCCAGCGGTGTTTGCGGGGCGAAGAAGGGAATCGGTTCAGATTTTGCTTTGCTGCTGCGTTTGGAGCCTTCGGGGGTAAAGTCGGATTTGATCTCGTTTTTTACTTCTTCACGGGTTTTCTCCAGGCGCAGGCTCGCTGCCTCAAGTGCTTCCCGCGCTTCAGCCAGCAGCGCGTTTTGTGCGTGTAGTTTTGCTTTGATGTGCTGCAGGCGATTTTGCACGTCCATCGGCTTTTTTGATTTTAATTTGTCCGAAGGGATGGCGTCATCGTCATCATAGGCGTCCTGATCGGCATCGGGTTCAGCATCCGGGTCAGCGGGCGTCACTTTTTGCACTTTACCGCTTTGCACCGCAATCTTGCTTCCGCCGGCTGTGGTGTAGCAATCGCTGGCCGCTGGGGTGCTCATGTCTTCATCGTTGTAAACTTCGGTGCCTTCATCCAGTTCGCCGGCATGGTGCAGGATGCCCTTGTCGGTAATTGTTTGTTTGTTCACTACCTTCTTAAAGAAGTTCATGATCTTATCCAAAACCGACGTGGTTCTTTCGATAAGTTCTTTGTTTTCAGTGTTCATGTTGCTTTTATTGGTTAAGATTTTGTTGATATAGCGTTTGTAAAATACCGGGGCGCTGCTTACATAATTTTGGATGAGGGCTTTGTTGGTGATGTCCGAAGTGTAATCTTCCACCTGGTCGATAAAGCCCAGATCGAGCGCCTGATCGGCGGATAACCAGGTGACGGAGTTGATCAAACTGTTAACGGTAACGCCGTCCAACCCGGTTTTGTCCATATAAATTTGTGCCAGGCGTGCCTGCACGGTGTTCAGCATCTGCACGTCCTTCAACAGTTCGTCGGCATTGCCGCCAGTACCTACCATCGGTTTGTGGATCATCAGCAAAGCATATTTGCTCATCACCACGCTTTTACCGGCCATGGCGACAATCGACGCTGCCGAAGCGGCAAGTGCATCAATATAGGTTGTGACGCTGCCGGGGTATTTTTTAAGCAGATCGTAAGTCGCGATAGCATCAAAAGCGCTGCCGCCAACTGAACTGATATGCACTTCCACATCCTGGCCGGCTGCGGCCTCCAGTTGTAATTGAACACTGGATGATGATAAGCTGCCGGAGCCAATGCAATCCGTGTCGGTGTCGTATAGATATATTTTGTAGCTCATAGTTTTTTTATAGTCCGGAAGTCGGAAAAGTCCGAAAGTCCGGAAGATGAATGGGTGATGAAGTTCTTTTAGTTTTTAAAGCCTATTTAGGCTCGGATAGGTGATCAATACAAATATCCGGAGTAGTGCCTAAAATGATGGTGACGGTGTTTCGTCAGCAATGTTTTTTATGCTGATTGGCATAGTTTGACATTGCATTTATGTCGGTTGGTAATTTATTTACTGGTTAAAACAAAGGTCGGGAGAATAATCGAAACTAATGGTGACAGTGTTTTGTCAGTATTATTTTTTTTGTGATTACACCGATTGATTTGATGATTACACTGATTTAATTCGACCATGCCTGCGATATAACAAAGGTCGGAAGAAGTTTTTAAACTAATGGTGACAGTGTTTTGTCAGTATTGCTTTTTTATGATTACACCGATTGATTTGATGATTACACTGATTTAATTCGACTTTGCCTGCGATATAACAAAGGTCGGAAGTTTTTTTTAAACTAATGGTGACAGTGTTTTGTCAGTATTATAATTTTGTGATTGCACCGATTTTAGATGGTGATTTCATCGATTTTAAATGCAGCAGCCTCTGACATAACAAAGGTCGGGAGAATAAATGAAAGTGATGGTGACAGTGTTTTGTCAGTGCTTTAATTTATTGGCCTGAAAACCCTGTTCCAGCGCACTTTATGAAAAAAATCCTTTGTTGAATCGGTGCTGAAAAAGTTGATCACTGCCTTGCCGATAATTCTGTCTTCGGGGGCATATCCCCAATACCGCGAATCCTCCGAATCATGGCGGTTATCGCCCATCATCCAGTAATAATCCATTTTAAAGGTGTAAGTATCTGCTTTTTTGCCATTGACCAGGATATTTTTACCTTCTACCTGCACTTTATTATGCTCATAGTCTTCAATCGCGCGACGGTATAGCGTTAAGGTAGAGTCGTTTAGCGCTATAGTCCAACCTTTTTTTGGCATTTTGATGGGGCCGAAGTTATCCAGGTTCCATTTGAAGTGCGGATCGTGCGGGAAAATTGTTTTATCCCAAGTTCCGACTGCTTGTATATCCGGCGTAACGCTTTTTACGTTCGAAAAAGACCTCAGCATTTCTGCACTTTGAACCGGCATCGTCATTTCGTAGGTATTTGGCCCGATCCCGATACTTGTGATATGCATATCCTCGAGCGCTCCTGGCCCCATCACTGACATATCAGCCACGACAACATAGGACGTTTGCGCTTTAGGGGCATTCCATGATGCTTTGCCGTTGATATATACCTGGCCGTTTACAATAGTCAAGATATCGCCGGGGGTAGCCTGGCAGCGTTTGATCAGCGTAGTGTCCTGGTCAACCGGTATTCCGTAGTCTATACCATTTGGTTTATTAAAAACCACAACGTCATATTTTTTTATGCTGGTAAAACCCGGTAGGCGGAAATAGGGAAGCTGTATAGCTTTAGAATAAGTGTTTACGCCAAACATCGTCGGCTCGGTAAAAGGTATGGATAACAATGTCATCGGCATGCGCGCCCCGTAGCTGCATTTGCTTACAAAAAGGTAGTCACCGGTAAGTTCACTTCCTTCCATTGAACCCGATGGAATAGCATAAGCCGAAAATAACAGGCCCCGGATAATAGTGGCCGCAACGACCGCGAAAATAACAGCGTCAACCCATTCGCGGAGTTTTGTCTTTTTTACTTTTGGCTTGTCTGATTTCTTTTTGCTGAGGAATTTCCAGTTCATGATAAACGGAGTTTATCAGCTTAGATGGGTTCGGGCGCAATTTGTTACACATTATTTAAATATTTTCTTCAAAGCTGTTTAATACCCGCCAAATGGTACGCTCATTCTTATCAAATTTTGCTTCAGCCTCCAGTACGGCCTGGTTTTTACTGATTCCGCGCGTTTTAATCTGCGCCGCTACCCAGAGGTATATTTCGCGATAAGTAAAAACCCTGGCGGTAATAAAACCGGCTTTATATAGGGCCGAGAATACGCCGTCTTCATACAGCGTGTTTGCGAGTTGGATATTCATTGATTTATTTGTAAAAGTTGTAATTGGTTGTAATGAGTTGTAAAGGTTGGGTATGCTAAAGACTTAAAGATTAACCCGATTGATGGTTTGGGCCAATATATTTTGCTGATTATTGATGTCCTTAACATCAACATAAACCGGGGGGAAGTTATTGATCATTTGGTAGGCAATGGAATTGGCCAGGTTTTTTTGGTCGTGCACAGGTTGGTTATAATAACGGTTGGCATCGCCGCCATCCGTGAAAATACCGCCTACTGCGTAACCCCGCCCCGGATTGGCTATGGAAAAGTCCCGGCCACCGAAGCCCACATTTATGGCGCTCACCAGGTTTCTTGCCCATGGGATGCGCATCGCCTCTGATACCACAACCCCCTCACCCGAACGGAGCCAGGCATTGGTATTATCGGTTTTACTGTAACCTGGCAATACGCCTCCGCGGCCGTCAGAACTGTAATGCAAACCGCCTGAAGCATATGCAGGTGGTTTCTGCGCGGCTATTTTAGCGATTTCTACTGCAGTTTCGGCAATAATTACAGGTACTACAAAAGGCGAAAGTACACCTGATTGTGCGGTAGCTTTAGTGATAGCCAATGCACCATTGATCACAGCCTGTGCTATCGACGCTTCCTGTTCCTGCTTAAACGCTTTGGCTTTTACCTGCGCTTCCTGCTGCTTAAACTTTTGTTCGATAGCGAGTTTTTGTGCCGATGTAAGGCTGCTGTTATTTAGCTCGGCTTCTTTGTCCCGTTCCAAACCGGCTATTTTTGAATCAACCTCCTGTTTGATGCTTTGGGTGACTATAGCGAATGCCTCTTCCGATAGCTTTTTTTCCTGCTGCAGTTCAAAGTTTTTTAGTTCCTCGGCGGCCTTTTTTTCCTTGTCATTTTTTTCTTTGTTAAACTTGTCAGACAATTCATTTATTTGTTTGTCTTTTTCTTCCTCAACCTTTGCCAGCTTTTCCTTATTGCCTTGTGCCTGTTCGAGTTCAAACAGATATTTATCGGTGATCAGCTTTTTCTGCGCTTCCAGTTTGGCCGCGGGAATTTGGGCATTGTCAACGGCTTTTTGATCTTCTTCCTCCTTTTTGTCTTCGGCTTCGCGGCTTTTTATTTTTGTTATAGCATCCGCAGTCTGTTGTTCAAGTGTTTCCTGCTTTTTGCAGTTCACCTGCATAACCTGGTATTCGGCATCAAGCTGTTTCTGAAGTTCCGATGTGTCCCCTTTAGGATATTTGAGCCGGGCTTCATTTATTTCAGTGGATAACTTTGTTATTCTATCCAGGCTTTCTTTATCCAGCCTGTCGAACTGCTGGTTTTTTTCGTTTTGTTCCTGCTGTAATTCAGCTATTTGCTTTGCAGAGCCTTCCTGCATGCCTTTTATTTGCAACCCGGCTAATTCGTTTTGTGCTTGTTGTATCCTGTCTTTATCCCGGGCATTATATTTGTCCATTAACACAGCCAGATTGGAATGATATTCCGTTTCTAACTGTTTACTCGTATCGTCAAATTGTTTTTGACTGATCAGCTTTTCATTTAAATAGCCATTTAGTTTTTTTAACTCATCATCATAGTGTGCCGTCAGTTGTGCGGCCTCATTGCCATAACTTTCATAAGTCGACTGCACTTGCCGGGCAAGCGAATCCTTAACCATTTTTTCAGTGTCGTTAACGGCCCCGATCCTTTTTTGCGTTAATTCTCTGAATTTTTCATCTCTTTGTTCATCGCCATTTGTGCCGCCCTCTTTGGGAACAATTTCGCCATTAAAAAAATTATAGCCTGCTTTTTTTGCAATATCAGCCGCTTGTTTTTCGAAGCTTTCGGCAATGCTCAACTGCGTCTGGCTTTGTTTTTGGTCGTCAGCCACCTCCTCTGCCCGCCGTTGTTTGGCTTTCTCGTGCAGCTCAATATCAGCTTGCTCCCAGCCCGCTACGATGTTTGTTTGAGCAGAGGCGCCCCGTTTCAACCAATCGACTGTTTTATCCCAAAAAGTGAGTACATCATCGTCTGATTTTTGTTTGGCTTGCTCAGCTTCATAAGCCTTTTTCGCCGCATCCTGTAAAGCCAATTGCGCAGTAGCCTTCAGCAGCGTCATTTTTATGTACGCACCTCCGTCTTTCGTCATTTTAGCCTCAACATCGTTCAAATTAGAGGCTTTCCCCATGGTTTTACCCAAGGTATCGTTGTATTGCTGCAATACTTCTTTTTTACTCAGGAAACTTTTTTGTGCCAGTCCCACGTTAATTTTCATCTGGTTCATTTGCTGGATGGCGTTCGAATAATCGGAACTCTGCAGCGCCTGGTTCATATCGTCCACACTCATTTTGGCCTTGTCTATAGCGTCTTTTCCTTTGAACAAAGCGGTAACCCACTTTAGGATCTCTGGGCCTAAAGTTACTATGAGAGCAAGGCCACCGGTAAGCGCATCTTCAAGGGAAACGGCGCCGGCTTTAACAATATCCAATACTTTGCCAAAGGCGTCATACGCGCCTTTTAGATCATCGACTGTGTCTTTCAACTTACTCCCCGTACCGGACAATGATTTGTTTTGTCCATCAAGTTTCCCCAGCGAATCATTAAGTTTAGAAATCTCTTTGCCTAGAGACGATATATTGGTTGACAATCCTGCCAATGGATTTGATAAGCCGTTAATTGAATTACGCAAACTATCAAAAGCAGCTTTATACTGGTTTATTTGCGCCTGGCCATCGGTGCCAACTTCTATGTCAATCAGGATTTTTTTATTGAAATCATCTGCCATTTTATACTATATTAAATTGTAAGTTTAGTTTTCATTCAAATTAACCACCATGAATATTTTAAGAGTAGAAGAATTTACCAGGCAGTCCTACAAAGAATTAGCGGGGTTTGTAAATAAAAATCAAATCAAAAGGGAGAACATTGTCAGTATTGTTAGCCCAATGCAAGGCGTGGTCCTTTTATATTATTATGCTGAGAAGTAGCCCGTCCTTTACCGTCTTGTCATGACTGCAGGAGTTTGAAAACATTTAAAAGATTTCTTTGCTCAACTACCTGTCTTTTTAATCGGTTTGCCGGTAGATTTGACTAATTGCTTATTGAATTGTATAAACTGTCAAATGCAGCCTTGTATTGATTGAATTACATCTACTTATCCGTTGATATCTCAACGTCGATGGCTATCTATTTATTAATAACGTCGGCCATGTTTTTTGTTGTAAGTGTTACTGTTTATATTGTCGAAAAATTTAATTTTATGCTTAGTTCAATTCCTATAACATGATCATATTAAAAGTGCAAGAGTTTGCAGATTTTGCAAACGTTGCAAAGTTTGTTAACCTGAATAATATCAAAAGAGAAAATATTTTGAGTATTACATCAGTCGGCTCGCCTTCAGCCGGTTCGGTAATGGCGCACTTTATTTATTTTTATGCCGATTCAGATGCCCAGGAAATGACGCACGGAGTTTTCGGGTGGTCAAAATAGCCGGGGATGAATTTTCCGGATGCGAGCCTTTAACCATTTGCTGTTGCAGGACAACAGGCAAATGCAAATATACAAAATTATGTTTAAAATTCCAAATGGCATAATTGTATATTTAAGCATAGCTGGATTTTCATCGGCCTTCTGCTTCGCTACATTTTAGTTTTGGCGCGTTTTTTTTAAAAAAGGCAATAATATTGCTAAAAATTTTGGTATTATAAAATTTCACTATATTTTTAACTGCTCATAAATTTTATCAACCCTCACCAAAACAATAAAATGAAAAAAGTTATCTTTCTCCTTTCACTTATCGTATTCGTCGGCTGTAAACCATCCGTCAAACAAAATTCAAATGGCGCTGATTCGGGAAGTACGGCCAATAGCAATGGAAAACCCATAGATACTTTGCAGTCCATTATTAACGCAAATATTAACCGTCAGCCTGTTGTTGATACCACTTTTCTTGGATTCGCGTTTAGCATGACCGAAAAACAGGCGTTGGAGCATTACATTCAGTTGGTAAAAGATAAGCGCCTTGTGAAAGATGCCGATGGAAAACTGTTTGAGGCGCCGCTGACCTTTAGCATGATAAAAGCTAAAGCAACGATAGGGCCGGAGTTTCACGATGGTAAAATGTATAAGCTCACCCTAATGATAACACCCGCTGATGATGCCGCAACGGCTGAAACTGTATTTTTCCAGGCGGCGACGGCCTATATGAAAAAGTACGATGGTGGCGGTTTTACTTTATACCGTGAGGCCGATCCGGCGGACCCGGCGGTAAAACGTTTTCATTGGATAAAGAACAATCTTCACATTTATTTATATAAAGGCAATGCGGAAACCTTTGTAAGTTATACCAATATGCCGGTTGGGCAACTGGTGTATAAGAGCAAGAAAAACGCGGCGGATAGTTCAAAGGCCCAAACCAGCAAGGATATTTAGTTGAAGACGGTTTACAGATTATCCGGGAATAACCTGAAGAAGCGAGCGCCGGATATTTACAATTTAAAAATTAAACACTACAAATCCAAGTTTTATTAAAATGAGAAAGATACTTCCAATTTTCTTAATAGCATTGTCAGCGTTATCCTGCGAGAACCGCGATGCTTCAAAATACTATGATGACGCCAAAACAAAGGTTGACAGCCTTAACCCAGGCGACAGTGCCGGAACCGACAGAACCGCGAAGTTAAAAGAAGCTTTGCAGGACCTGGACAAAGCTGTAGCAAGCGATCCCGACTATGTAAAAGCATACCTGAAGAGGGCTTATGTAAAGCGAGCTCTTGGCGATAACCAGGGTGGTTTGGCAGATGCCGAAAAAGTAGTTGAGCTGGACCCCAAAAATGCTGAAGGCTACTCATTTATGGCCGAAACCAAATCTATGTTGAACGACTACGCCGGCGCGGTAAAGGCATGGAGTAAAACGATTGAAATTTACCCTAAAAAAGGCTTTTTATATGGTTATCGCGCCGGCCAGGAAGCATCATCCGGCGATAAAACCGGTGCGTTAAAAGACTATGACCAGGCATTAGCATTAGCAGGAAACGATTTGGAAAAAAAACATTTTTTTTATGACCGCGGAATGCTTAAGCTGAACGTGAACGACAAAACAGGCTGTGCAGATCTGGCAAAATCGGCAGAATTGGGTTATGAACTGGCTAAAAAAGCTCTTGCAGATAGTTGTAAATAATAGTTATCCCAATTTCACCAATTCTACTTTCGTTGGCTGCCCTTTTCGCCAGGAATCGATCTTATTAATATAATAATAGGCACTATCCTGTGCGATGTAAATCGGGATCATCAGGTCAAGCTCGAGAATATCGCGGGGTGTAAGCAGTAGATATCGTAGTACCTTTTTAGTTTGCGTGAGTATTTTCTCCAGCTCGGGATAATATTTTAAGCGTAAGGCTTCAAACATAAGGCTGCCCTGGCCGTAGGCCGGATCGAGCACCGGCGCATCGGGTTTATAAAAATACGGGGTGCTGATCACGTCATTGATCACCCGGGTATTGCCATTCCCGTCTGTAAACGTTACGTCCTGGTTGTTGAGGGCCAGTTTTTGATCGATGAGTATCCTGGGAGTTACCCCAACGCTAAAGTCATTGCTGCCGCTTGTAATATCGATCATGTTGATCTGCGCGACCGTGCCCCCGGTGTATGGGCGATTGAAAGTTGGCCCAAAGGGGCTTGTAAAAAGTGTCGCGTTAGCTGGAAGTGTTTGGTCGTTGATCCTGATTTGCGACCACCCAAATTTTAATGGTAAAATATTGGGGTCGGTTTGGTATTGCATGTAATTCACCTGCGCATAGTTACCCAGTTGAAAGCTGACCTGCTTGCCCTGGTCAAGGCATTTATTGCTCCAGTCCCTTGCGACGGGGATGTTATTTACAATATCCTTAAACGAATTAAAGGCAATAGTTTTGCTGGTGTTGTCCGTTTGGCAAATGATGCCGAATCGCTGCAGGGTGTCCTTCAAAAGATCTTTCTGGCTGATATCAGGGAATATCCTTTCACATTGCACGGTTTGCCCATATTGTACGGTTTGATTTTGACTTTTAATGATAAAAGTGGCGCCAGGGTAAATCCGGGCGAAACTGGGGTTATACCCATGCCACTCCAGCGCAACATACACGCCTCCGTTTTTAGGCAAAGTGGTTTGAAAAGAGATAACGGTGTTGTAAAGATCGATATGTGCAATGATGCCACCCCCATCTCCGCGTTCCCGCGTCCAGCCATTAGGATCGGATCCGGGGGGATTCCCTGCTTTTTTTTCGCCATGTCCGGCGAATGAAAAATCGTACCAGGTTAAAGCCACATCCTTATCAGCAGGATATCCCGGACTGCGGTAATAAAGGTTCATTCTCAAAATGGTGGGATTGCTGCCCGGAGATTCCTTGCCCTGCAAATAAACATGCGGAAAAGTTACGGTGATGCTAACGTCGTTAATATCATTAGCGGTGAATAAATTGTTACCGGTGAATTGGTGCGACAGATCAGCATAAACCGTGCCCCATGTAAGCGTTGTTCCGGGATTAGCCGAATTCGGGTGATTCAGATCGAGCTGTGTTTGACTGGCAACGCTCAAGCCTTTATTGTCAACTTGATTTTGAAAGTCTGTGCCGTGCTCAAAACTACTGTTGGAAAACTGGGCGATCATTAACGGATAAAGCGGATCGCCGAATAGTGAGCCGGCGCCCTTATACCCCGAGGAGTGTAACAGCAACCCAATAGCTGTTTTGATAAAAAAGCCCGGGCGCAGGTTGTGTACATCAATGGGGTCGGCAAAATTATCGCTTAAATTACCATAGTCGATCACCGGGTATATCCAGCCATCAGTTTTGGTTTGGGAATCGGCGGCATTATCCAGGTTCCAAAGATGATCAAAGGGTTTCCAAACCAGGTTTTGGCCGTAGTTGCTCCAAACGCTGGTGCTGTCGCCCATATCATACAATTTCCCGTCAATGGCATCAAAAAAATCAACATTGCCTGAAAGAATAGTAATACTTGCAGTGTCATGATCAATATTGTTCAGCTCGCCTATCCCGTATGGCACTATTTCCAAACCATCCTGGATAATTTTTGCCTGGTATTGCTGGTAAGGCAGGTTTGTGGCCAAAGCCACATCGTCTGGGAACCCCAATATCTGCCGGTTGCGCTGGGTTAACGGCAGCTTAAACTGATTGCTGGTGTTTCCCTGCTGATTTTGCACCTCGGCCAGGTTGTTGATCTGGAAAGTTAAGGCAATTGGGGTGTCATCGCTGAGGTCGACAAGCTGGTCATTAATATATAGCTTGAGTTGGTCCATTTTTATTTTGGTTTTTAAGCGTTACTGAAATACTATTGCCCTTGAATATTGATGGATGGCATATTAAAAGTCACGCTGAACGGCGCCTGACCGTTGAGGGTTTCATACTCGCTGAAGGTCGCCGTATTTAACACCACGGTTTGCCATTTTACCGGATTTTTATTCACCAGCATTTGTACTTTAGGAGAGTATTTGATGGACTGGAGCCCCTTGATGTCGGCAACCGACAGGTCCTCGGCCATTACTTTCATCTTTTGCCCGGCGCTTTTGCCGATCACCTCCTCGATGCCGTCCTGGTTTGCCCAATCAAACACATAGTTTTTTATGATCACCGCATTTTGCACGTCGAGCGAAACCTCCTGGTTGTAAACAAAGCGGTAATAATTCCACGACCCTGTTAAACCGATCCATCGCAGATATACAGATTGTTCGTCGACTGCGTCATCAATTCTGACTGTCTGACTTTGCGTTACCTGGTGCGGCGTACCATCGCTATCGTTGTACATTAATGCAAGGGTGAAAAAATAAATATCGCTGTCAAAAGCTTCATTGATCAGCAGGCGGTTCAAGCCAAGTTGAGCGGGTATTGGTGTGTTTACGGACGACTGGCTGGCAATAATAAATTTGCTGCCATCCTGGTTGAGCAGCCAGGAGCCGCCTTCATTCAACAGGTAGCTATTTTGCGATCCACCTGGTAACGCGTTCCGGTTTATATCGAGTAAAGTAAGCTGGCAATAAAGCTGCAGGCCTGCCAGGTTCTCGCTATAAATAAAACCAATATCAAAAGGATAGCCGTTTGAATACGCCGGCTCCGCAAAATCGGTTATCCATTTTGCGCGCTGGCTGCTATCAGTTACCGATTGAAATGGTACATAGGCGGCCAGGTTACCTCCGTAGGCATCGCCAAGCTGTTTTGCGGCATACAATACATAATAGGGATCGGTAACCGGTATATAAGTCAGCGTTTCGGCGCCGCTTAACTTACCATCCCAATACTCAGCATAAGCGATTTGGTAACTAGCGCTTAGATCATTGTCGCGATAATTGATTTGGGTGAAATCGCTGTTGTCCTTTGCACGTAACAGGCTTTGCAAAAAATTGCTGATGTCAGCTTTTACCAGGCCGGTATTGTCGGGTCGGTTTGCCGAGATGATGGTATTTTGCTGCCCCGAGACCGGATCCTGGTAAGTGATCTGTGTGCGTACCTGGTAGTACGGCCTTAACAGGTTAATGTTGATAAAGCCGGTAGCATTTGTGGTGAAAGGCGTGCTGATAACCAGGCTGCCATTGGTTTGCACAGAATTTACCTGGTATACACCCACATACGGGCCTGCATTTATATATATATTTACGGGCGTAACGTTGGTTAAAACGATATTAAGCAGGGCGGCGTTGCTGATCGCGCTATTATTTGCCGAGATGGCATTTGCGATGACGGTAGTATTGGTGTTAATTGCAACAGCAGCGTTTCCGCTCAAAGTATCCAGCGTGATGCCGGTAATTTCAAAATCCTTTCGCTGGTAGGTAAATACAACGGGGTTAAAAGCAGCATTCCATCGGGATATGTTGCCGCCGGTTAGTGCAACCGATGGGTCGCCTACCAATAAGTTGGTTATAATGGGTACAATGATGGCGTTATACTCCATACAACCATTGGCGTCGGTTACGTAGATGCTTTTTGTACCTCCGGTAAGCCCCGTGAATGTAGGCGACGATTGAAAAGTGACGTCGTCAAGGCTGTATTGAACAGGGCCGTAACTTGAGCTTGCATGTACTGTTATCTGCCCATCCGCCGCGCCGGGTGCCGATTCAGCCTGATCTACCGTAATAAAATTGATGGCTAAATCGCAAAGGTTCACCGGCGGTGGCGGGGGAGGGGTCTCGCTGATGCCTGTTATATTCCAGGAACTATAATGAAAGTCGCCGGGGTCCGAGTCACTTATGGTCCCACTGTAGATCGGGGCGCTTTGGCCGGAAATTACAGCGCTGCCATTGACGATACTGCCGTCGACGTTTTGAATATAGGTAACGACAACGTTGTTGCCATTCGTGGGCTGCAAGGTTGTTGAGTCATAAAGTGTGATAAATATCTGACCGCTGCGTTTGGTGCCGGTAAGATAGGTGTGCGAGTAGTCTACCTGAGCTATCAATGCCATTGTATCGGGTTGTTTGAGTATGTTTGTTGGATAAGTTGATTAGTTTGGGAATGCCCTCCGGAAATATTAGGCGATCATATCGATCAGTAAGCTGCCGATCTCGTCAGCAATTGTCTCCAACGCCGGTGTTAGCCGTTGGGCGATATTTGCCTCGTCAAGCGGTTCAGAAAGAATCCCTGGCTTGCCTTTGTAGCCCTTTTTGTCTATCGATTTTTTGATGGCCCATTCAGCTTTGTCAGGAATACCTTTAACCCGGCACCATGCGTGGATCCTGTCAATCATCGGCGGATTGCCGGCCACAGGGTTTTTGCCTGTTGGCCCGCGCCCTGTTTCGAGCAGCTGCATATACTCCGGCATTTGCAACCGGAGACCGGCATTTCCTTTGACGATCGTCAGCGACTTGGCGGTTTGTCCGGTTGAATTACTCCCTGCTGCCTGCAAGGAGTTGATGATGTCCGTGCGGAGGGATTCGAGGAAGGGAATAAGTTGTTCGGTATTCATAGTTGCTGGTGGTTCTTTGATAGTTCATAGTTCATAGTTCATGGTGTGGAAAGGGGCTTTAGTTTATGGTTATGTAAAAGCCGGAGGCAGCATTGGCGATAAGCACTCCTTACATGAACTAATCGCTGACGATTAGCCTGTAAAACTGTCGAAATACATCGTTGCGAGCGTAATGCTGAGATTAACCCCGGTGGTGTTAACATCGAATTTATTATATACGGGAAGGCATTTTGCCCGGTCGCCGGCTTTGACGCGGAAATAGCGGCCTTCGCCTTCGCGATAACTCGAGGCTTTCACTATAAATTCATTAGCCAGCGAAAGGGCTTGTGTTACATAGGTTTCGTTTGCTGAGGTATACTGGTCGAAATCTGTCTTAAATAAAAACTCGAGATAAACTGAAAAACTGTTATTTACCGAGCCATTCACCTGGGGCGATACGCCGATGGGCTGAAGGGGGTACATAAAAACGACGGGAAACACGGCGTCATCAGCCAGTTGATTGAGCTCATTGGCGGTGCCGTACACAAAAGTCACCGGGGTACTGAGGGTTTGTGTGATCGCTTCGATTTGATTTCGTATAGGCATGGGGATAGTTATTGAGTTATTGAATTATTGAGTTATGGGTTTTTAGTTTGTGAATTAGTGAATGGGTGTACGGACGTAGTGGCGGGTATTGTTTACCCACGGATCAGGTCGCTGTAGCGTTTTTGGTATTCGGCCTCTGTTTTATTAAGGAGCAGTTTGGTTAATATGCGTTCATAGGGCATATTTAATATTTCAGACCATTTGCTGATATCACCGCCCGAAAGGGAATTTAAGGTGTTAACATATTTAAACTTTTCAAAAGCGCTGATTCCCGCTTTTTTTTCCACCGCTGTCGAAGCCGTTCCAAGCAGTTTGTTTTCGGCTGCGATAAGACCGGATAAATCCGAAAAAAATGTTTGGCGATGGGCAGCGCCTCCATGACCCTTAGTTTTTTTATTTCCACGCTAAATTTTTCCGCCTCATATTCATTGTATAATTTACCGGTGACGCCGCAATAAAAGTAATGGGCCAATACCTGGCAGCATGCTTTTAACGATGGATTAAAAGTTGACTGCAAATCGCTCTTACCATATTTGCGGGTATGTTCATTTATCTCTTCTGCAATTATTTCTCTGGCCGCAAAAAAAGCGCCCACCGGCTCCACGGATAAATTATGCTGGACAGTTACAGTTTTGGTCCTGCCAGCCAGAGGGAAGGTTAGCCGTTTTGGCACCCGGTCGTTACCATAAAGGCTTTTCAACTGTTTCGATAGCAGTAAAATGACCTCACCGAAGATATACAGATCGTCCAATTTTTTGACGTTTTGCAATTCAGGTAATGGAACCCCCGACAAAATGCTGATGGCCTCGAGGTCGGTTAACATCGGTTTTTCCTGCATGTCCATTACTTGTCCCAGTGTGATCTCGTCGATTGTTGAAGGGATAGTGATCACCAGCTTTCCCGCCAGGGTAGTTACTGTTTTTTTAATCATACTTATTGATCATAATGATTTGATTTTTTTTTTCGGTCTGAATTGTTATCGTTCGTCATCTTAACAGGTTGAACGATGCGAAATCGAACGTCGGCGCCGACCGGACCGGCAGCCGGCTGCTCACCCGGCCGCTTCCACAAATGTTTAGCTTGTGCAGCGCCACATAACGCAGAGGATCTATCAAATGGTTGTAAACATCAACTGGCTGATTTATGGCCCGACCTGAATGGTCGGTTCGCCATTTGTAGCGCTCCAGTTCCCTGCGCAGGTTCACGCTCCGGGTAGTTATGTTTATGCGATAACGTTTTAATATGTCAATAGAGTTTTTAATGCTGTCGGGCCCTTTTTTTGCGCCGGTAACCCGCCACCCCAGCCGGTTCAATTCTTCTATGGATTTTGGCTCGGCGCTGTCGGCAATGATCTCCATGTTTTTATTTAAACCCGCCTCTGCCAATCTGGCCGAAATATCGGGGTTGGTTAAATGGGTTTCAAATAATAGTTCATCTACCCAGATCATGCCATTTTGCTTATAAACCATCACACAGCCCGTTTGATCGTTGGTGAATCCAAAGTCGAGCCCGGCGGCCAGGGGCTTTGCGCCTGCCGGGATAGCTTCACACAGTTGCCAGTTGGTAAATACCAACCCGCGAACCCTTCCCGTGAGTCCTCTTGCATACACCCGCCATAATTCCACGTCCTCATCTTTTAACGATTCTATCTTCTGCCTTTCCTGCGGCGACAAAAATGGATTGTGCCTGTGATCGGAAATGAAGAGGCCTACGCCGGGTTTCCCTACCAGGTGGTCGTGAACCCAAAAGGATGAATTTGGATTGAAGTCGATAAATATTTTTTTCCGCGTGCGAAGCGCGAGTTCCGAATAGATCTCCCATTTTACGCCGTTCGCCTCATTTACAAACAAATAATCACGTTTTCCCGATTTGGCATCCTGGGCATCTGCGTAGCTTTTAAACTCGATGATGCTACCGTTATAAAACTCAAATACCCGGTCAGTTTTATGATAACTTTCTAATGCAGGCTGAAATATTTCTGACGCTGAACATATTGCCAGCGCATCGCGCAATGCCCCGCCCTTTAGGTTCGGAATATCCTGCCCGGCAACGGTTATTACCTGTTTTTCACTTTCACAAGCCAGGCAAAACAGTACCTGTAAAACGGCATAGGTTTTTCCCGAATTGGTGCCGCCCTGGTTGATGACCACATGGGCATCGGTGTTATAATTGTGTTTAAAAAGCCTCGTGGCGGATAACTTATCCATGTTACACTTTTACAATAGTTTACGTAAAGACTTGGAATATTTAAAAAACAAATGTTAATTTTAAATCGATTAATGCTGCGGTTATGAAATATAGGTTGCTGGTACTTATCTGCCCTGTGATATTTTCATTGTATTCATGCAAAAAACAGAACCCCGCTCCCACTACAAGCGCGCTGCTTGTAGGAAAATGGTATTTCGCTACGCAGGCTTCCGTATTATATAGAAACGACAAAGAAATCGCCACTTTCAACAAAACAAATTTTACCAACGACGATTTTATTGAATATTATAAAGATGGATCAGGGTATTATTCCAAATCTACCTCAACAGGTCCCAGCTTGAGTGAGTTTACCTACAGCCTGAGCGGGTCCACAATTACACAATATACAAGTGCGCAGAACAGCGGCGTGCCGGAAACCATTAAAAATATTACCTCAACCGGGTTGTCGGTTCATATCGTTCAATTGGTGCCGGATCCGAATGATCCCACGGTGACTGATACCGAGATAGATGATCTGACCTATACTAAATAAGATCATGTAACTACGTCTGCTTCGTTTGCGGCTATCGCCGGCCCGGTTTCAGCGTCCATTAATTTGATGTACCTAACCTGATCTTCATTTGCCCGGCGATCACCTGGCCTCCCATTCGGGCACAAATTTTTAAGGGCAAACAACGCGCCCGAGGGCGACGGGTTGTGAAGCATTTTTTCGTACACCGCAGCTACCCTTAAACGGCCCCGGCTCACGATGTGCCCAAACTCGCCGTTTTGTTCATAGTCATCCAGTTCCTGCAGGCTGGTAAGGCCAATATAAAGCGCCAGGCCGGCAACGGTGGCCGGTTCAGGGTCTCTGCTATATTTTTTTTCTTCTTTACCCGATTTTGTTTCAGTACGATATTCACCCTCAATATAATTAAAATAAGCTTCGATTTTATTGGTTAATTTCCTGGCTGTTTTAAAGAAAGGCGGTAGCATAAATATGAATTAAATGCCGATTGGCATATATCAGATGTAAAGATACAAAAAAATCCTGTTAAACGCAAGTTTTTTTTAACAAACAAACCGAAATTTTAATTTTCAATTTATGGTTAAACTTTTATCCGGCATGTTGGTTAAACCCATAAGGTCATCTAAGATGGGTTAAATTAGGCAGGTAAGTTAAAATTTGTTAAAATGTTAATTGTATAGCACGTTAAGCAACTATTTGTTCACTATCTTCGTTTATTATTTAATAAGTTTAGCGTTTGCAGTATCAAATGGGCAACAAAACGTTTACTAACTTTTTATTGGCGGCAGCAATATTCCTTTTGGCAACGGTTTCCGCGTGCCAAAAAGATCCCGCTGTGAATAGCCCCGGCCCATCCACCACCAGCATAAATGCGGATAGTTCGATTATTTCCTCACCAGGTAATTTCCTGGCCGTTACCGGTACATTAAAAGTAAAATTCAACGATTCGGTTTATACATTTGATGCTTCACGCGATTCCATTGCTTTTATAAATGTTAACGGAGACGACCAGAGTCGTTATTTTGGCATTACAGCCATTAACAAGGCACATTCCGTAAGCTTTGGCATCAGTTCCGCGGGTTTCGCCTTCAGCAATATTAACCGCAGTATTGCCGGAAGCCAGTTGCTGTTAAGCGTCGACAGTAAAAAGCCGGTGCTTCAGTTGTCACTAAGCCGAAACCAGCCTGACACGAAGCCCGATCTCGGTAATCTGAACCTGGTACGGTACAAAGACGGCAATGAACTTGCAAAAGGGACCTTTTATACTTTTATGGCGACGGATGATAAACCCAACTCGCCCTATTATCGTGTTGAAGGCAGCTTTGACCTAAAGCTTAAATAGGCTCACCCGCCAATGGCCTGACATAATTTTCAACCGATCTTACCGACTATCCTAAAATCCGCTTTTTAAAGCCGGAGGGGTTTTCGCCTGTTATCTTTTTAAACGTCCTGTTAAAATAGGATAGTTGCTCAAATCCGGTGGCATAGCAAGCTTCGGCTACGGTTTTATTTTGCATCAAAAGGTTTTTTGCTTCGCTTACCCGGTAATGGTTCACAAAATCGGTGAAGGTTTTGCCGGTTTGCCTTTTAAAATACCTGCAAAAAGCAGCTGTGCTTAAGCTTACTTTTTCGGCAAGTTCATTAACGTCAGGCCGCCCGCTATAATTTTTTTCTACATATTGGTATATCACGTCCATACGGGTACGTTGTTTTTCAAACGCTTTATTACTCGCCGGCGAACTATTCAATATTTCCACTTCGGCGCTGGTAGCCAAAAGCTGAAATATCTGCAATAGGCTTAATAACTGGTCAAACCGGTTTAATTGCCGGAGCCCTTTTAATAATACCGCCACTTTATCTTTAGTTTCGCCAAAAAAAGAGAGTCCATAACATGCATTTTTAAATAACTGTTTAATTGCGGCCATCTCCGGGTTGTTAAAAAACGGCTCGCCCAAAAAGTTTTCGCGCATTTGTATTACAACCTGCTCACAGCGGGTATGCACGCCGAAATCAAAATTCAGATGCGGTATATTGGGGCCGATAAAAACCAGGTCGCTTCCTTCATATCTCGAAATATGACCGCCCACATGCCTTGGCCCGGCAAGTGCCTCTGCATAAACAATTTCATATTCAGGGTGTAAGTGCCACAGGAAGGTGGTGCTCAACCTGGGGTTGAGTATTTTGAATGAACTGCCTGCGTCGGGCCTTACTTCTTCCAGCTGTAATTTGCTCATTTTGTACGCCTATTAACCAAATTTATCAAAAAGATATTTAAAGATATCAATAGCGTGCAAATACTGGTCATTGAATGTATCATTACCGGCTGTTTTCTGTCATAACTTTGAATAACCAATTACAAAATGCGATGAATACCAACCAACAAGGCACAATGGCGACTATGGCCACAATGGCGCCAGCCAACGCCCATAAGGTGATCCCCGGCAATCCGTCAACCGCTAAAAGCAGTCATCTTAAACTTAACGACCGGAGCAACGGCAAACCGCTGAAAGTTTTAACCGAAGACGACTGGACGTTCTGGACGGAGAACGGCTACATCGTTATTAAAAATGCCGTGCCCAGGGAACAGGTTGAACGTACTGCCCGCTTTTTATGGGAGTTTGAAGAAAAGGACCCAAACGACCCCGAAACCTGGTACGCACCGCCCCGCGCCGAGATACAGATGAAAGAACTGACCAACACCGGTATGGTGGAAGTTTATAACCACCAGTACCTGTGGGATAATCGCCAAACCCAGCGCGTTTATGACGCCTTTTGCGACGTTTGGGGAACCGACGAATTATGGGTGACCATTGACCGCGCTAATCTCAACTTCCCGATGCGGCCCGGGTTTGAGTATAAAGGGTTTATCCACTGGGATTATGATCCTGAAACCCGGCCCCAAAATGTGCAGGGCGTTTTGGCGCTTGCCGACCAGACCGACGAAAACATGGGCGGCTTTCAATGCATACCCGAATTATATCGCAACTACGATACCTGGAAGCTGACCCAACCCACGGACCGCGATTATTTTAAACCTGATGTTACCGGGCTTGAACTGGTTAAAGTAAAAATGGAAGCCGGCGACCTGCTGATATTCAACAGCCTTGAACCGCACGGTATAAGGCCAAACAAAAGCGGCGATAAAGTACGCATTGCCCAATATATTGGGATGATGCCCGCCCAGGAGGACAACGAAGAATTGCGGCAATGGCGCATAGCTTCGTGGCGCAACCGCATTGCGCCTGAAGGTTATGCCTTCCCCGGCGATCCGAGGAAATGGGAGCAAACCAAATACAAAACAGCTGAACTGAGCCTGCTTGGCAAAAAGTTGCTGGGATTGGACAGTTGGTAGGCTAGTCCGCTGCATAACCTGTGGGTTGTCCCTATTAATACCTATTGTGGGTTTTGCCAGTCGGGTTCAAAAAATAACTATATTGCCTTCCGGACCTTTAGGCAATTGAATTATAAATGAAACCTGCGACTGCAAAAGATTACAAAACCAGGCTGACTGCGGGTGTTGTTATAGCATTTATATTGATTCCTGTCGCGGGCCGGTTAGCGCTTGACGGGCGTGGTTACAATACGCACTATGTTCTTTTTTCAAGATACTTTTATTGGCTCGAGATCGTGGTGCTGCTCTGTTATGCAAAATGGATTGAAAAGGGTCCCTTTTTTCTTTGGGCCCCCCAAAAACAGAAATTTTGGTTTTACCCCGCGTCCTTCGGGGCGCTGTATTTGCTGGCCATTGCCGCAGGGGTCGTTTCAAATATCCCCAAGCTGTTTGGCATCCCCGACAACAGGGAGGTAATGGAACAAATGGTACATACGCTGAACAAAAGCATACCCCTGATGCTATTTAGCGCGATAACAGCCGGCGTTACCGAGGAATTGATATTCCGCGCCTACATGGTACCCCGGCTGGAGTTGCTGTTTAAAAATAAGTACATGCCGGTCATTGTTTCGGCGCTATTGTTTTCTGCATTGCATTTCAGGTATTTAAGCGTGCACGAGCTTTTGTTTACATTTTTATTTGGTATCGTTTTCGCCATACACTATCAGTGGTATCGTAATATCAGCATACTGATCATCACCCATGCAGTAATTGATTTGGTTTCGTTTTTATTGCTCGGCTGGGTTGAGGCATATAAGGTCAGCCATCATATTATCCAGCATTAGCAGGTATAGCCGGGAGACCAAATTGTCGCTTTAGCTTTTTATAAATATTCAATGGCATTTGCACCAGCAGCGGCCTTTTTTTTGCGTTTATCCAGCGCAAAATCCGCAGCATATTGTTATCCGCCATTGCGGTACAACCATCGGTTCCGGTATGGTCGTCTTCCCAGATATGCATAAAAATGCAGGAGCCATCGCCGGGAACTGATTTGCCGCTGTTGTGATTGATAAACAGTCCCCATTTGTAGTAATCCTTTTTCAGGTGCATGTATTCGAAGCTGTTGTAATCGTGCTTCGCAGTATCCTTATCGACGATTTTATTGTAGTTGGATGAGTTGGCGTCGTCAACACAGATCAGCGTATCAAATGCCTGCACATACCGGTTTTTTATCCAGGCGGCGTCTTTCTTCCCGGCGTAACCAAAGGCTGTCCCAATACTAAAAATGCCGGCGGGCGACCGTTTATCCCCTTCGTGTTTTATGGGGCCTTGTATGTTTAATTTGGCAATGCCGTCGCCAACTGCCAGGCCTTTGCTGCCCAGAACAATTGCATTGCTGAACTGCAGCCGCCATTTACCATTCTCCCTCTTAAAAGCGTAAAGATTTCCCCGGAGACTATCCCAGCCTGCATTGACTACCACAAGCAACTCTGTGCATTTTAACTGTTTGGTCTTCGATAGTCCCTGCGCCAGCGAGTGACCCGCCAGTATAAAATATATAACCGGGGTGATGATCGATCCGCGTGCGAACAAATGTTTCATAACGAGCTAAAATAGGCAATTAATTACAAAACCAGGGCTTAAACAATTCGGGTTATTCCGGAGCGAACGTCGACTTTTTGGCTGGTCAGCGTAAGCACGGCAATGCCCGGCTATGATGCAAACAAATGCCATCATGAGCACGATAAAAAGCAGGATGAACAGGTTTTTGGGATTTTGTACCAGGGTCATTTTTGTGGTTTTTATTGTGGCTAAAAAATGGTTATTATTAATTTTGCGGAATACATTTCACCGAACTATGGAAAGAAAATTTGTTATGGGCGACGTTGTGCTGATGATTGCCGATGGCCCAAGGTTAGTTGTTGAAGGCTACACGGTTGACGAAGACCCGCCGGGCACATTCACTGAAAGCGACGAATACGTTAACGTAGTTTATTTTGCCGGCGACAGCTTTAAGCGGGACAGTTTTCACCAGGACCTGCTGATATTTGCCGAAGAGGGGTGAGGCAGTCCGGAAGTCGGGAAGTCGGAAGTCCCGACGGCGGGCATACGTAATGCCTATGAACAATATGACAACTGACATATTCCGAATCAATATTCATCTTTCGGAATATG